>Ga0222712_10004438_pt1 | contig 14672 bp, 10 predicted proteins | sample C33_657DmetaG_FD_165043 | JGI IMG/M metagenome (GOLD analysis project Ga0222712, IMG submission 165043) | Estuarine water microbial communities from San Francisco Bay, California, United States - C33_657D | ecosystem: Environmental > Aquatic > Marine > Unclassified | place: USA: California... | reverse complement strand
GGAATAATAATTCTTTTCGTGCACATATAAATAGTCAGGTGCGATACAGGTTTGGCCATTATTCAAAAACTTACCCCAAGCAATCTTAGCCGCCGCTTCCTCGACATTCACGTCTGGTCCAACGATAGCAGGAGATTTACCCCCTAATTCCAAGGTAACTGAAGTTAAATGCTTCGCTGCCGCTGCCATAACGACTTTTCCGATCGCCGGGCTTCCGGTAAAGAAGATATGATCAAATTTTTGTTCCAAAAGAAACGTAGAAACGGCTGCATCTCCCTCAAAAACAGCCACTTCACTTTTGTCAAAAAGCGATGAAATCATCTTTTTAATAAAGCTTGACGTGTTTGGCGTTAATTCAGAAGGCTTTAAAATTACTGCATTACCAGCCGCAATTGCATGTACTAAGGGACATATGGATAAATTGAATGGGTAGTTCCAAGGGGAAATGATCAAACAAAGTCCTTTTGCTTCATATTGTACTAAGCCTTTAGTGCCTAAAAGCATCAAAGGAGTTGAAACAGAGGCTGGTTTCATCCAAGACTTCAAATGTTTTACCGTGTGATTAATTTCACGCTTGACACCTAACATCTCAGCAATAACTACCTCGGAGGCTGGTTTTTTAAAATCTTGGTACATGACCTCACACAATTCTTCTTTGTGCTGAAGCAAATACGATTCGATTTTACGCAACTTAGCGATACGCTCTTCTGCACTAGAGGTGCTCAAACGAAGTAAAGCGGTCTTTTGTAAGGCAATGACTTCTAAAATTTGATCTTCCATAGTTAAAAAATGAATTGTAATTTTTCCTCTAACTCGTCAAAATAATAATTGTTTCCACTCGGCTTGCGTAAAGAATGACCCGCCACATACCACAAACCATCTCCTGGGTAAACCGCTAAACTAGCTGATTTACAGTTTTGATTGGCTTTGTCCGCTTGAAATTCGGCAATAAATACGTGATTCATTAATTCCTGCAATTCATCCCAATTTGAAAAAGACTTTTGACCTTCTTCGCTATCTAGATACGAAAAACTCAAAGAGGCAAATGACATTTCCCCTTCAATCTTACGCCAATTTCCAGCCCGATCTTTGAATTGAAACCCTAAATAAAGTGGTAATTCACGGCCATCAATTTCAAACATCGCCTGCATAAATTCCTGAATCAAAGTCTCCTGTGGTTCTAAATACAAGGGAACATTAGGCGTCGTATCATTTGCTTCGAGGGTAATAAAGGGCTCCTGATCCTTTGGTGAGCAAGATCCTGTTACATATTCTTGAAACTGTGGCATCAATCGATCACGCCAAACTATTGGCAATTCGCCTTTGTACGTCCATTGATCATCTGGCACTAAACCGTCTGCAATTAATTCTTCTCGAGAAAAATCCGAACGATCGATGTACTGTATTTCAATCTCAACACCTGGGGTAGATGTATCAAATTGCAAAAAGGTAAAAACAGCCTCTAAATGATAAGGAGCAGGCACATTGATGGGCGACTCGTAAAACAGTTTGAAGCTGCGAGATAATTTATTCGGATTCATTTAAATGGAATTAAGATACAAAGCTACAGTTTTCAACGTATCTATTTTAGCACTCGGGGTTTTTATAAAAGAGGGGAGACAAACCACTTGTTTAGGGACTTCGTAAGAATTCAAGCGTTCTTGAACCGCTTTCTCATCAAAAAGAGGCATTTGAGGTGCTTCGACAAACAAGACCACCTTTTGGCCCCAAAACTCATCCGGTATCCCAGCAACAAATAGGGGAGCCTCAATTAGAGATCGATATACTTCTTCTATTTTCTCCGGTTGAATCTTTACTCCACCTGAATTAATGATTCGATCTAAACGACCGCTTAACTTAAAATGCCCCGGTTCTACAATTTCCACCACATCACGTGTCTCAATCCAGCGGTTCTCCGTCATCGGCGCACAAATTAATAGGCAATTCTCCTCGTTCTTTGCGATTTGAACTCCTGGTAAGATTTGAAATTCGGACTGATTCCAAGTTCTAAACGCGATATGAGAAACGGTTTCGGTCATTCCATAAGTTTCATACACTGGAAATACAAGCTCCATTCGTAAAGGTTCTGGAACGGGCGCGCCTCCCAACAAAATACCTTTGGCCTCCTTAAAATACAAATTCAAGTCTACATCAGAATCTAGGATAGTCGACCATTGGGTAGGTACAAAAGAAGCGAGATGAATAGGAGTGGGGGGAATTTGAAGAAATGGGTTTTGGCAGGGTTCCACTAAAATAAGCGATAAATCATGTACCAATACTCGAACTAAAACCATCGCACCCGCTATGTAAGAGGGAGAAAGGGATAATAAAGCGACATCCCCTTTTTCTAAATGAAGCCATTCACCCGTCATTTTTGCAGAAGAATAGAGCTGTTCTCGCGAAAGGTGAATTGGTTTCGGATCTCCGGTAGAACCTGAAGAATGAAATAAGAACGATTTCGCCCCAGAACGCCATAACTGACAAAAATCGAACACGAGTTGTTCGAATTCTGATTCAGCTGGAGGTAATTCTGATAAAAGAGAGGGCAGGATGCGCATATAATCACAGATTCTTTCCAAAATTAACCAAACATTATCTAATTTCGTAAGTTAATAAAGGGTAATCGTTAAGCCCAACCCATTATGTCACAAGACCCTTTCTTAAATCCCATTAATCCAGACAAAGTAGCCGAAAATCCCGGCCTTTTACCGTACGCACATACGGCTGGAGGAGCTGTCATCAAACCAGATGATATGGGTAAAGTAAAAGGACGTTCTGTTTTAGCCATGCGCCAGCAGACGGATCGACAAATGAACCAATTATACGAGCAAATGGAGGTTCTAGCACGTCAGGCTAAATTATTAGCGGACAGAAAAGAAATTTCCGAGCGTATTTATGACGCAGCTATGGGATTCGAACCCATCATCAGCGAGACATATTATTTATACGAAAAAGAAGACGGTTCTGACTTGATGTCCTTAGTGGCACCAGAAGAATGGGGCCGTTCCTTTAAATATAGCCGTTATTTAGCCAAAGTAAAATTATTAGCCGACCATACCTGGGAGGTAGAATACAACGAAAAAAACGATTAAACATATGATTTCATCTTTTCCTTGGGAAACCATTAAGACCTACGAGGATATCCTTTTTCAATACTATAACGGGATTGCAAAAATCTCCATTAATAGACCTCATAAACACAATGCCTTCACGCCATTAACCGTTCAGGAGATGTCAGAGGCGATGGAATTAGCACGTCAAGACACCCGAATTGGTGTTATTATTTTAACCGGTGAAGGTGGAAAAGCATTCTGTTCTGGAGGAGACCAAAGCGTACGTGGAGATGGTGGTTATGTTGGAAAAGACACCGTGCCTCGCTTAAACGTATTGGATTTACAGCGTCAGATCAGAACAATTCCTAAACCCGTTATTGCGATGGTTGCTGGATGGGCAATTGGTGGAGGACATGTTTTACACGTCATCTGTGATTTATCTATTGCCGCTGAAAATGCACGTTTCGGGCAAACTGGACCTAATGTCGGTTCTTTTGATGGCGGATTCGGTGCTTCTTATTTAGCACGTGTCGTAGGACAAAAGAAGGCCAGAGAAATTTGGTTCCTATGTGATCAATATGATGCAGCTGACGCACTTCAGATGGGATTAGTCAACAAAGTAGTTCCGTTAGAAGAATTGGAGAAAACCACAGTGGCATGGTGTGAAAAGATTTTAGAAAAGAGCCCATTAGCCTTGCGCATGTTAAAATCTGCCTTTAATGCAGAATTAGACGGACAAGCTGGTATCCAAGAGCTTGCAGGAAATGCAACTCTTCTGTATTACTTATCAGATGAGGCCAAAGAAGGAAAAAATGCTTTCCTTGAGAAACGTAAACCTGACTTCTCTAAATTCCCTAAATTCCCATAAGTATGAATTATTGGTTAGTAAAATCAGAACCATTCAAATATTCTTGGGATGATTTCGTTAAAGAGGGGAAATCTGTTTGGGATGGGGTACGAAATTACCAAGCCCGGAATAATATGATGGCGATGAAAAAAGGCGATTGGGTCTTTTTTTACCATTCAAATGAAGGAATGGAGGTCATCGGCCTTGCCGAAGTAAGCAAAGAACACTATCCTGATCCAACGACGGAAGATCCTCGTTGGGTGGTGGTTGAACTGATTCCTGTGAAGAAATTCGCAAAAACGGTGACTTTAAAGGCAATGAAGGCAGACGATCGTTTATCAAGTTTATCCTTAATCAAGCAATCCCGTTTATCCGTCACACCCGTAGCAAAAGCAGAATTCGATATTATTTTAAGCCTTACAGAATAAATATGAAATCGATCCGCCTAGTCATTCTATTCGCCTTATGTACACTAAGTTCTTTCGCTCAAGAAACGAAACGAATTGAAATTCCACAATCTGGGCAATTAGAATCTTTTTCGATACCACTAGGCGAAAAGGGAGTGATCGTTTTAACCCATGTGGGTAAAACAGAATTCATACTCCGCAAATTCAATACGAATTTAGAACAGGTTTGGTCGAATCAAGGATCCGTAGAAGGTAATTTAGATTATGTGACGCATTGTTACGATGGCAGTCGATTACATCTGTTATTTAGCCGCTTTAAAAGCAATAATTATTACATCGTCCGGGTGAATCCACTAGATGGAAAGATAGAAAAATTCCAAATCTTCTCTGTAGAGAAAATGGAGATTTCGAATTTTAAAGCGCTTAACCAATCACTATTCATCGGGGGAGTCATAAATAACACGCCCGTTATTTTATTTACGAATTTAGCCGAAAAAAGAACCCGCATCCTGCCAGCCGTGGTGAATGGTCAAGCTGAAATACAGTCGATGGATTTAGACACGGTTCATCAACAGATAAACGTTGTATATTCTGTTGGAAAGAAGGCAAAAAACTACCAATTGCTTTTGAAATCATTTGATGAGGATGGAAATCAATTAGGGCAAATCGGTATGAACCCCACAGAGCAATACGCTCAAATGAATGCAAAATCAACCCAATTAAACGATTCATTGCAAATAGTTGTAGGCACCTATGGGCATAAAGGCTCTATTGGATCATCTAAGGGGCCTAGCTCTCAAGGAATCTATTTCAGCTCTTATTTAGATGGTGAATTACAGGATTCAAAATTCCATAGCTTCACTCAATTCGATAATTTTTTTAATTTTTTAGGCGAAAAACAGAAATCTAAGCAAGAGAAAAAGATTAAAAGCAAAGAAGAAAAAGGAGAGGAATTACGGTTGGATTACCGCTTGTTAATGCATGAAATCACTAAGAAAGGAGATCACTACATCGTAGTCGCAGAAGCCTTTTATCCAGATTATAAGTATATAAACAATACTCCTTTTGGTGGACCCATGGGTATGTTAGCCGGAGGGCTTTATTCCCCTTGGAATATGCTCTACAATCCCTACCGTTGGGGATATGGAAACTATGGTTTATATTCTCCATTCTCTAGTTACTACAGCCCCTGGGGGTATCGAGGATTTAATTCTTTTAGTAATTCTCAGCAATTTGATGGTTGGATTTACACGCATGCTGTAATTGCTGAATTAGACGAAAAAGGAGATTTAGTGTGGGATCACTCTATTGATTTAAATAACATAAAAGAGGATAAATTAATCCAGAAGATTAAGACCTCCCTTCAGGGCGATGTATTAACCTTATCCTACCAAAGAGGCAACAGCATCATTTCTAAATACATCACAGCAGAAGGCCAATCTGGAGACGAAAAAGTCCAAGAGTTGAGCACCGACAATGAAGGAGATCGGATTCGCCGTCAAGAAAAGTCCGATTTAAACTATTGGTTTAGCAACCATTTCTTAGCGTCTGGAAATCAGACCATTAATAATTCAGAGGAAGGAAGACGCTCCGTGTATTTCCTGACTAAAATTCCATTGAACCCCTAGCATTTGAAAAATTTAGCTTCCATTGCCATTGAGACACCCGAATTCTGGGGTAAAAATTATGAATTAATTGATTCTGGTGGATTTGAAAAACTCGAACAGTTTGGCGCATTCGTCGTGCGTCGTCCAGAACCTCAAGCGGTATGGCAGAAAACCTTGTCAGAGGAATTTTGGGCGTCTAAAGCAAACGCCTATTTCAAGAAAGAAAAAGGTAGTTCTGAGCGTGGAGTATGGGAAGTTAAGAAAGGAGTACCCGATAAATGGTTTATGCCTTATAAATCGGAAGCTTTAGATTTGAATTTTAAAATTTCCTTATCATCTTTCAAGCACGTAGGTATTTTCCCTGAGCAAGCCTCCAATTGGGAGTTTTTGGCAAAAAACATTCCTTTGCTAAAAACGCCTAAACCCAAAATTCTGAACCTATTCGCCTACACGGGCGGAGCCAGCTTAGCCTGCAAACAAGTAGGCGCAGATGTAACTCACGTGGACTCTGTGAAACCCGTTTTATCCTGGGCAAGAGAGAATATGGAAGTTTCAAAGCTTGACAATATCCGTTGGATGGCAGAGGATGCATTGAAGTTTGTGAAACGAGAAGCTAGACGCGGCAATTTTTACCAAGGTATTCTATTGGATCCACCTGCCTATGGACGTGGTCCAGAAGGCGAAAAATGGGTCTTAGAGGAGCAAATTGACGATATGTTACGTTCTGTTAAAGAGATTCTCGATCCGAAAGAACATATTTTATTAACGAATGTGTATTCGCTGGGATTCTCCACGCTGGTAGTTGAAAACTTAATGAAGGGGATCTTCAATGTGCCAGAAAAGGCAGAATCGGGGGAAATCTATTTGAACGATGAATACGATAAAAAACTCCCATTAGGAGTCTTTTATCGCTATCTATATCAATCTTAATTTTTCGGATAAATCACACCCTTAGCAGCCAAGAGCGTATTTTTCATTAAAGAAACGATGGTCATAGGACCTACGCCTTTAGGAACAGGTGTGATGTAAGAACATTTAGGAGCCACATCGTCAAAGTCCACATCACCTTTCAGGGCAAATCCAGACTTCTTAGTTGCGTCTTCCACGCGCGTTAAACCAACGTCGATAACGACAGCACCCGGTTTAATGTGCGCTGCTTTGATAAACTCTGGTTTACCTAAAGCTGCGACTACGATATCTCCTTGAGCACAAATTTCTTCTAAATTAGGCGTTCTCGAGTGAGTTAAGGTCACGGTGCAATTACCCACTGGGTGATTACGTTGCATTAAGATGGACATCGGTAAACCCACAATTTGGGAACGACCTACGACCACACAATGCTTTCCTGCTGTTTCGATTTTGTAGTAGGCTAATAAATCCAATACCCCTTGAGGCGTTGCTGAAATATACGCCGGTAGACCTTTCGCCATACGACCAATGTTGATCGGGTGGAAGCCGTCCACATCTTTTGAAGGATGAATCGTCTCCATCACTTTGTCCGGATTAATGTGCGCCGGAAGTGGTAATTGAACGATTAAACCATCCATATCGGGATTATCGTTCACTTTTTGAACCTCAGCTAATAAATCAGCCTCAGAAATAGACGGGTCAAAACGCAACAGGGTAGAGGCAAATCCTAATTCCTCACAAGATTTCACTTTATTCGCTACATAGGTCTCTGAAGCACCATTATTACCTACGAGAATAGCTACTAAATGCGGAACTTTTTGTCCGGCAGCTATCATCTGTTTTACTTCTTCACCGATGGCGATTTTCATCGTTTCGGCCACCATCTTGCCATCAATAATCTGACTCATATGCTTATTTTTTACGTGCTTTCTTAGGGGCAGGAGCCGCATCGCCTAAAGCTAAGCAGTCCTCTAATGTTAAATCTGCTGGTTCCGTTCCTTTTGGAATCTTCACATTCCTTTTTCCAATTTGAATATAGGGACCATACATGCCGTTAACGACTTTTACTGACTCGTTTTCAGCGAATTCTTTAATGAATTTATTCGCTTCTACTTTACGCTTCGCCTCGATTAATTCGATAGCACGGGCTTGATCAATCGTCGCTAAATTATCCGTTTTAGCAAGAGAATAATACTTTCCATTGTGCTTCACATAAGGACCAAAACGTCCTTTACCTGTCTCAATCAATGAATCTTCGAAATAGCCTAGACCTCCAGCTTCGGCATCTTTTAATGCTTGCGCAATCACAGCGATCGCTTGATCCATCTCAATCGTGAATGGGTCATGTGTATCTGGAAGGCTGGTAAACTTGCCATCATATTTAATGTAAGGACCTAATTTACCGGCACCGATAATCACCGGCATATCGTTATGGATACCTAATTCACGAGGTAATTTAGGGCGTTCTAATAGAGCCAATGCCTCTTCAAAAGTCAATGTACTGACCGACTGAGTCTTAGTCAAGTTAGCAAAAACAGGTTTCTCCTCTTCCGAAGATTCCCCTAACTGTACAAATGGACCAAATTTACCGAGACGTACAGAAACTAAACGTCCGGTCTTAGGATCTACTCCTAATTCACGACCACCACCTACGGTGCTACGGTTAATCGATTTAGAATCCTCAATCGTCTGATGAAACGACTTATAAAAGTTCTTCATCAAGGTCGTCCACTCTAATTTACCTTTGGCGATGTTATCAAATTCATCCTCCATCTCCGCGGTAAAGGTATAATCGACCACATTCTCAAAGTTCTCTACCAAGAAATCCGTCACTAAGGTACCAATGTGCGTAGGGAATAACTTTGCTTTCTCTGTACCTACCGTTTCTGTTGCTTTTGTGCCTGAAATCTCATTGTTCGAGAGTACCCAAGTTTGAAACTCGCGTTCTCTACCTGGGCGATCTTCTTTTACTACATAAGCACGCTTAATAATAGTGGAAATGGTCGGAGCATAGGTCGATGGACGACCTATACCTTTTTCTTCCAAAGCCTTCACTAAACTCGCCTCCGTATATCGCGGAGCTGCACGAGAGAAGCGCTCTTGTGCTTTCATTTCGTCTAATGCAAGCACCTGACCGATGGCCAATGGAGGTAACATATCTTTGTTCTCATCCTCGTCCTCGTCATCTCTTCCCTCTAAATAGGCCTTTAAAAAACCTTCAAAAGCAATCACTTCTCCTTGAGCCGATAATAACTCAGGAGTCGTTGAAATATCGATTAAAGCAGTTGTGCGCTCAATAAGGGCATCAGCCATTTGAGACGCAATAGCCCGCTTCCAAATTAATTCGTATAAACGCTTCTCACGCGCATCACCCGTAATACTATGATTCGCAAAATCCGTCGGACGGATGGCTTCGTGAGCCTCTTGAGCACTTTCTGATTTTGTCTTAAACTGACGGCTGTGGTGGAATTTCGCTCCATATGCTGATTCGATTTCCGCCTTCGCTTTATCTCTCGCTTCTTGTGACAACATCGTCGAATCGGTACGCATATAAGTGATGCGTCCTGATTCATATAGTTTTTGAGCTACTGACATGGTCGTTGCTACCGCAAAACCTAATTTACGCGAAGCCTCTTGCTGTAAAGTTGACGTCGTAAATGGGGGAGCAGGGGACTTTTTCGCTGGCTTTGTCTCTAAACTCTTAATGCTGAATGCAGCGCCTACACATTTTTTAAGGAAGTCTAAGGCGTCATTCTCTTGGGCAAAAGCCTTCGACAATTCTGCCTTTAACACTTTTTTACCTGGAAGATCAAAATGAGCTACGACCTTAAACGTAGCAATCGATTCGTGATTTTCAATTTCCCGCTCACGTTCAACAATTAAACGAACAGCAACTGATTGAACCCGTCCAGCAGATAAGCCTTTCTGTACTTTAGACCAAAGCACCGGTGACAATTCAAAACCAATCAAACGGTCCATAATACGGCGTGCCTGCTGCGCATTCACTAAATCCATATCGATGGTACGCGGTTGGGTAATCGCTTGTAAAATCGCTGGTTTCGTAATTTCTCGAAAAACAATCCGCTTTGCGTTATCCTTTAATCCCAAAGCCTCTTTCAAGTGCCATGAAATCGCTTCTCCCTCACGGTCGTCGTCCGTTGCTAACCAAACTTCCTCAGATGATTTCGCTAAACTTTTTAACTCAGAAATAACTTTGGTCTTATCCGCTGAAACTACATAAGTGGGAGCGAAGTCATTATTCACATCAATCGCTTTATCCCCTTTAAGAGGCAAATCTCGTACGTGACCAAAAGAAGACTTCACCACGAAATCCTTTCCCAAATACCCTTCTATGGTCTTCGCTTTCGCTGGAGACTCGACGATGACTAAATTTTTTGCCATTATGCTGGTTAAAAAATGAAATTCTTAAAATGACCTCAAATATAAGGGCTCTATTTTTAACAAAGAGGCAAAAATGATCGAAAAGATAAAAAAAAATTAATCTGGGATATTTCCGATCCGAATTCGGGAATTAATATTTACCCTAAATCCGATGTAACTAAATTGTCCATTAATAAAATTAGCAATGGCTTCTAAGCGGAAGATTTTGAACACTCCATCTAAACCATATCCTAGTTCATTATACATCAGATTCTGATTCTGCACATAATTTGCATTCGCGATCAATACTTCTTTCACATAGAGTTTTTTCATACCTAGTAAAGGCTTCAACCACAAATTAGAGAATTGAAAAAAGCTCAAAGCCTCAACATAGGTTCCGGCTGTTGAATTCGCATAATGATTCACATTTAATCGTTGGTTTGATCCATTCGTAAAATTCTGATAATAACCGACTAGTCGATGGGAGGCAAGCATTTCGCCCGCTTGAATTAAATTCAATGTTCCGTTATAGTGTTTATAATCAATGAAGTAGTTTGGTTTATTACCGATAAAAGTACCCGCATTAATCAGCAAACCCATTTTAATCCAAGGATTCAATTCAATATTGTGCAAATAAGAGAGTTCCATTTGATTAAAATCCGTCGTAGATCCACCTAGGTCTTTCCAGCCCGCTCGGTACTTCGCTAAGATTAAAGGGGAGGATCCCCAATCTGACAGCCGTGTATTTGCCCGGTAACTTTGGGTTAAAAAAGGTCTGAAACCTAGTTGCAACTGCGTAATAAAGGATTGATGCGTAGTAAAACCCGCTTGTTTGTACTCTGCATTGATCGGATTATTAGGCTGAAACTCCCGATTTAAGAAGTTTATCCAATAATAATCCGTCGTATTATCCATTTGACTTCGTTCAGAATACTCTAGTAGAGATTTAAGGAAAAAGCGAGCAGAAAATCGTTTGGTGAAATTCAATGTGGTGAATTGAGAACGATAAATCTTCATCTGATTGTTCTTCAACAGCAAAGTAGATAAAGAATTCATCTCTGGAGATATCGTATTTTCCGAATTGTATTGAGCCACATAATCCCCCGTGCTTATTCCTAAATCAAAGGATTCACCTCGATAACGCAATTTTACAAAACCTGAATTTCGATTTATCCCAAAAGCTCTGCGGCCTAAAACCTCCGCCTCTAACATGTGGTACCTTGCCCAGCGTTTTCTGAAAACCAATGCCGTATTCGCGACAAAACCTTCTACCGTATTAAAATTGGAATCAAAAACAGGTGATTTATAATAGATCTCAAAGGGGTAATAATCGCGTTTGAACTCCCCGAAGAAAAAGGATTTACTTAAAATTAATTGAGAAGGATTAAAAGGAGTAACCCTAAAACTGTCGATAACTACCTCTTTCTGTTTCTTTCCTGGTTCCTCAGTAAAAAACGAAGAATCCATAACCACCTGTTCTTGTTTGCCTTTGTAGTACACCGAATCAATCATCACAAGATTAGACGTCGGTCTCTGCTTCCACTTTCTTAATAATGATCCGTGCAAATTGGTTAAAAATTGATTCGCAAATGTTTCATCAAAAGCCACAGCAGAGATATTTAAAGTCTCTTTTACTTTTGTAGGCTCGACAAACAAACGAGGATCCATTATCCATTCCTCTGGTTTCCCTAAGGTCTCTTGATCCCATACATATTCACCTTGACTACCTAATAAACCTGCTATCATATGAATATGTCCACTTTTAGGAATCCATTTACCTTGAAAAGTTTGATTAAGTAAATCTAATTGATAATCAATCGCGTCAGCAAAAACCGCACCTTCAAAGCGAACGATCCAGCCTTCGCCATCTAGTGTTAGCATTCCCTTGAAAAGGCGGTCACGTCGTATTTTAGGTTCTACTTGGAATTGAACGCACCTTTTCCCGTCCACAAGTGTATCTCCCTTGAAATTATATTGATAATAAGACCTAGCATGATAATTCAAGGGGGAAACACAAGAAGTTCCTACATAATCCTGGTACAGATCTGGCCAAAGAAATAGGGTAGGCTTCGAATACTTTTTATGAAAAGTTTGAACAGATTCAATGCCATGAATCAATTGATTTAAATGGCCCACTTGAACCTCCGAAACGGTCTGATTACCATACCATTGCCCTTCTTGTATTCCTTCTTTAAAGGCTAATCGTTTCTTTCCAATCCCAATCACCTTCGTAAATCTAGCCTTCTCCTGCACCTTTACCCGAATCTTGAAAGATCCGATGGCTTGTCCATGTTCCTCTGCGAGCTGAATGGCTTTATCTAGGATGGATGAAGGAGATTGTGCTTGAATTTCATTTGGGAGAAAATGAAAAAGGGAACAAATCAGGAAGAATATTCTCCAATGCTTCAAGCGAAGTGGTATTAAAATGTGTAAATAATCCTATTTTAAATAGGTTAAATTAAGCAATAAAGCAAAGTTCTTAATAAAACGGTAACAAAGGAAATGTTATCATAAAATAGTGGCAAAATTGAAGCTAATCTATTAATTTTGTGAACATTTTTTACCAAACATTTTTACCATGGCCTTTGACATTGAAATGATTAAAGCTGTTTATGATCGCATGCCGGCTCGCATTGCTGCGGCTCGTGCGTTAACAGGTAAACCGCTTACGTTAACTGAAAAAATTCTTTACAGCCATTTATGGGAAGGAACAGCCTCATCTGCGTATGCTAGAGGAGCTTCTTATGTAGATTTTGCACCAGACCGTGTGGCGATGCAAGATGCAACAGCTCAAATGGCCTTATTACAATTCATGCAAGCAGGACGTCCACAAGTGGCTGTTCCATCTACTGTGCATTGTGATCACTTAATTGAAGCAAAAGTAGCCTCTACTACGGATTTACAAGTAGCAGTGGATAAAAATAAAGAGGTTTATGACTTCTTATCGTCTGTTTCAGACAAATATGGTATTGGTTTCTGGAAACCAGGTGCAGGTATCATTCACCAAGTAGTTTTAGAAAACTATGCTTTCCCAGGCGGTATGATGATCGGTACTGACTCACACACGGTTAACGCGGGTGGTTTAGGTATGATCGCTATCGGTGTAGGTGGAGCAGATGCTTGCGACGTAATGGCAGGCTTAGCTTGGGAATTGAAATTCCCTAAGTTGATTGGTGTTAAATTAACAGGTAAATTAAATGGTTGGACATCTCCTAAAGATGTAATCTTGAAAGTAGCAGGTATCTTAACTGTAAAAGGTGGAACAGGTGCCGTAGTTGAATATTTTGGCGAAGGTGCTACTTCGATGTCTTGTACAGGTAAAGGTACGATTTGTAATATGGGTGCCGAAATCGGTGCAACCACCTCTACTTTTGGATATGATGATTCGATGGCTCGTTATTTAGAGTCTACAGGTCGTGCTGACGTTGCTGCTTTAGCCAACGGAGTGAAAGAACACTTAACAGCAGATCCAGAGGTGTATGCAAATCCAGAAAAATACTTCGATCAAGTAATCGAAATCGATTTAGATACATTAGAACCACACTTAAATGGTCCATTCACACCAGATTTAGCGACTCCTATCTCTAAAATGAAGGAATTAGCTGAGAAGAATGGCTGGCCTACGAAAGTAGAAGTTGGTTTAATTGGTTCTTGTACTAACTCTTCTTATGAAGATATCGCGCGTGCAGCTTCATTAGCGAAGCAAGTAGCAGCGAAAGGTTTAAAAACAAAAGCACAATTCACGATCACACCGGGTTCTGAATTGGTACGTTACACGATCGAGCGTGATGGATTTATTTCTACATTTGATTCGATTGGAGCAACGGTATTCTCGAATGCTTGTGGACCTTGTATCGGTCAATGGGCTCGTCCAGGTGCTGAAAAAGGCGAGAAGAACACGATTGTTCACTCATTCAACAGAAACTTTGCGAAGCGTGCAGATGGTAACCCGAACACTTTCGCATTCGTAGCTTCACCAGAAATGGTTACTGCATTAGCGATTGCGGGTGATTTAACTTTCAATCCGTTAACTGATACGTTAACGAACGAAAAAGGAGAGCAAGTAAAATTAGATGCACCTACAGGTGATGAGTTACCTAAATTAGGTTTCGCTGCTGAAGATGCTGGTTACCAAGCTCCTGCTGCCGATGGTTCAGGTGTACAGGTGAAAGTTTCTCCTACATCAGATCGTTTACAATTATTAGATCCATTCGCAGCTTGGGAAGGTTCTGATTTGAAAGGTTTGAAATTGTTAATTAAGGCCAAAGGAAAATGTACAACGGATCACATCTCAATGGCTGGTCCTTGGTTGAAATTCCGTGGTCACTTAGATAACATCTCGAATAACATGTTAATCGGAGCGGTAAACTTCTTCAACGAGAAGACGGATAACGTGAAGAACGCATTAACAGGTGAATATGGTCCAGTTCCGGCTACGCAGCGTGCTTACAAAGCAGCTGGCGTAGGA
>Ga0222712_10004437_pt1 | contig 14673 bp, 10 predicted proteins | sample C33_657DmetaG_FD_165043 | JGI IMG/M metagenome (GOLD analysis project Ga0222712, IMG submission 165043) | Estuarine water microbial communities from San Francisco Bay, California, United States - C33_657D | ecosystem: Environmental > Aquatic > Marine > Unclassified | place: USA: California... | reverse complement strand
TGCATTTTTCGGATTTTTCTCTGGTTGGCTCTACAAGGATTAAGACATGAGCGACGACACCTTTACTTCCACCGATGCCCCTGAGGCAATCGAAGCAATCGAACCCGACGTGGTGCTCGATCTCACTGACGACGTCGCTGACGTTGAAGAAGAAGACGACACTCCGACGGAAACACCTGCATGGGCAAAGCCCGGCAAGTGGTACGTCGTACACACGCAGTCTGGTTACGAAAAGAAGGTTGACCTCAACCTTCGCACTCGTATCTCTTCAATGGAGATGGGCGACTCGATTTACGAGATCGTCATTCCAATGGAAGATGTTGTCGAGTTCAAGCAGGGTCGTAAGCAGACCGTGCAGAAGAAAGTTTTCCCTGGCTACCTCCTCGTTCGTTGCGAAATGGACGACGACACCTGGTTCTGCATTCGCAACACACCAGGCGTGACCGGTTTCGTCGGTCAGAGCCACAAGGGTCAAAAGCCAACCCCACTTTCTCGTCGTGAAGTCGAGACATTCCTTTCTGCAAAGGGCGACGGTCAAGATGCACCGAAGCGCAAAGCACCGAAGATGGAATACGAAGTGGGCGAAAGCGTCCGCGTGAAGGAAGGCCCATTTGCCGACTTCAACGGTTCGGTCGCCGAGATCAACACCGATCACATGAAGTTGAAAGTTCTTGTCAACATCTTCGGTCGCGAAACTCTCGTCGAGATGGATTTCAGTCAGGTCGCGAAGCTCTAAGAGCGCACGCGTAAATAATTAAGTCGTCAAAGGAAGAAAACCATGGCAAAGAAGAAGCTTGCAGCAATCGTCAAGATCCAGATCCCCGCAGGAAAGGCAACACCTGCGCCACCAGTTGGTACCGCACTCGGACCACACGGTGTGCAGATCATGGACTTCGTGAAGCAGTACAACGCTGCAACCGAATCACAAGCTGGCACCATCATTCCAGTGGAAATCAGCATCTTCGAAGATCGCACCTTCACGTTCATCTTGAAGACACCACCAGCACCAGTTCTTCTTCGTCAGAAGGCTGGTTTGGAAAAGGCATCACAGACACCAGGTAAGACAGTTGCCGGCACCGTCACCGAAGCCGACATTGAAGCAGTGGCACTCATCAAGATGCCTGACCTCAATGCGTATGACATCGAAGCTGCAAAGCAGCAGATTCGTGGAACCGCACGTTCCATGGGTCTCAAGGTCGTCTGATCTTTTCGTAACAAAAAAGTTCTCTCGCCCAAAGGTTCACCTCACCAGGGCGGAGTTATTAACCACTAATAAGAAAGTGAGAGGGAGGCGTTATGCCGATTGCAAAGAAGTACAAGGCTGCCATCGCGTTGTTTGATCGTGATGCTCAGTACACCCCAACCGAAGCGATTGACATCGTGAAGAAGACAGCGAGCGCAAAGTTCGATGAGTCTGTTGATGTCGCGATCCGTCTCGGTGTCGACCCTCGTAAGGCCGACCAAAACGTTCGCGGAACTGTTGCACTTCCTGCAGGTTCCGGTAAGACACTTCGCATTGCAGTTATTGCTGCAGGCGATGCAGCAAACGAAGCACGCGCTGCTGGCGCTGACTTGGTTGGTGCAGATGATCTTGCTGCAGAAATCGAAAAGGGCATGATGGATTTCGATCTCATGATCGCAACTCCTGACATGATGCCTCTCGTTGGTCGCCTTGGTCGCGCACTCGGACCTCGTGGTCTGATGCCAAACCCAAAGAGCGGCACCGTGACCACCGATGTTGGTCGCGCTGTTAGTGAGTTCAAGGGTGGCAAGGTGGAATACCGCACCGACCGTTACGGCAACGTTCACGTTGTTATTGGTAAGGCTTCGTTCACACCAGCCGACCTCGAGCGCAACCTTCGCGCAGTTCTTGATGAAGTGCAGCGCGCAAAGCCCGCAGCTGCAAAGGGCAAGTACCTTCGCAAGATCAGCCTCTCCACAACAATGGGACCTGGCGTCAAGATCGACGTCAACCGTCTCCGCGTTATCGAGGCCTAGTCATATCAGTCGCGCCTCGGGGTGGCATTGAAAAATTCCACCCTTAGGCTCGTAACCCACAACACAATCTCTCGGTCCTCGCCAGAGACATCCGGTCCGAATCACTTCGGTTAAATAACTTCGGTTAGCCAGACGAGGCGGACTCTTCACCTCTGGATCCTGTCGATCCGCTCGGTGCGGCGTTCGTTGCTTACAGCGAGCGCCCCGAGTGACTTCCAGGACACCCAGAGGAGGTGAAAATGTCAACTGTCCGTTCCGAAAAGGAAGCTGTCGTCGCAGAAATCCGCGGCAAGATCGAAGCTGCTTCCGCTGTAATCATCACTGAATACCGTGGTCTCACTGTCAAGAACCTTGCCGAGCTTCGTCTCGCTTTGCGCGGTATCGGAGTCGAGTACCGCGTCTACAAAAACACGCTTGCTCGCTTCGCTGCTCGTGAAGCAGGTATCGAAGGCCTCGATGCACAACTGCTTGGTCCAACCGCAATCGCATTCATCGATGGCGATCTGGCCGCTGCAGCAAAGGTGCTCAAGGATTTCTCGAAGACCAATCAGAATCTCGTACTTCGCGGTGGTGCCGTCGGCGGCAAAGCCGTCAGCGCCGATTACATCGATGTACTTGCATCTCTGCCTTCGCACGAAGCCATGCTCGGCCAATTTGCTGGATTGCTCCTCGCACTCCCACGCAATATGGCCTATGGCCTCAAGGCTCTGATCGATCAGAAGGAAGCCGCCTAAGGCAACCTTCGGCCAGAGTCTCTGGCCAACACCCACATTTATTACAAAACTCAAAACCCTCTAATTTCAGGGTTTTATCTCAAAAGGAGAGAGCAAATGGCTCTTAGCAAGGAAGAGATCCTCGACGGGATCGCAGCATTGACCGTTGTTGAACTGAAGGAACTTCTCGATGCATTCGAGGAGAAGTTCGGTGTGAGCGCATCTGCACCAGTAGCCGTGATGGCTGCCGGCGGCGGCGCTGCAGCAGCAGCAGACGAGAAGGACGAATTTGACGTCATCCTCACCGATGGTGGTGCTCAGAAGATTCAGGTCATCAAGGCAGTGCGTGAAATCACCAGCCTCGGCCTCAAGGAAGCCAAGGACCTCGTTGATGGTGCACCAAAGCCCATCTTGGAGAAGGCAAGCAAGGACGATGCCGAGAAGGCAAAGGCCAAGCTCGAAGAAGCAGGCGCTTCCGTCGAACTCAAGTGAGTTTTTGCGGCTGAAGTCGCAATTTCGGTCTGGAAACCCCGTTGCCCACCTGGGCGGCGGGGTTTTCGGCATTTTTGGGGCCAATTTGACTTACTTCAGCAGTTTTGGGGTATTTCTGCCTCATTTTGAGAGATTTTGGACAATTTCTCAGATTTTCTCGAAAAAAGCCGAAAACGGTGCTTGACTCGCCCCGCGATGGGGCGTACCTTGCCCGACAAGTTCGGCGGACCCCGATGGCGGAGGGTCTAGTTTTCCGTTGCCTAAGGGCAAAAACAGGCGATAGCGTAGTCAGTTGCTGTGTCTGTCCTTTTCTGTCTTCGTATTGCCCAAAATCAGTACGACGGTTCGAAAAGGATTTTCATGGTTCTTCCTTGTCCCGCCTGTCAGGAGTAATCGTGGCCCCACGTTCGTCGTCCCATGAGCGCTATTCGTTCGCAAACCTTCTTGAGCATCTTGAGCTCCCCGATCTCATCGCGGTACAACGCGAATCATTTGATTGGTTTATGTCAGAAGGTCTCGCAGAGACGTTCAACGACATCTCGCCCATCACTGACTACTCCGGTGATCTTCGTCTTGAACTTGAGTTCGATCCAAACGACGAAGACCTCTGCCCAGGACCAAAGTTCACTGAGGAAGAGTGCCGCGAAAAGGAAATGACATTCGCAACGCCCGTTTTCGTGCGTGCAATTTTCTCTAACCGTCAAACAGGCGAAATTAAGGAACAAGTTGTCTTCATGGGCGACTTCCCGAAGATGACGAACAAGGGAACCTTCATTATCAATGGCACTGAGCGCGTTGTTGTTTCGCAGCTCGTGCGTAGCCCTGGTGTGATTTTCGAACCAGGTGAGCGTTACCGCCTCCGTAACTTGTCGAAGCATCAGCTCGTCAAGGGAACAGTTCACCCATACCGCGGTGAATGGCTCGAGTTCGACGTTGAGCACAAGCCAGGTAAGGACGTCACTGCAGGTACTCGCGTTGCACGCAAGCGCCGCATGAGCATTTTCACTTTGCTTCGCGCACTTGGATACGACGAAGCAGGCGCACCTGGTTTCCTTGACCGTTTCGTCAACCACTTCGACTTCCTTGAAGGTCAGTGGGAAAAGGATCGCAACGTCAACACCACTCGTGAAGAAGCACTTCTTGAGATCTACAAGCGCGCACGTCCTGGCGAGCCCGCAACTCCAGAATCTGCACGCGTGTACTTCGAAGGTGCATTCTTCGAGAACCGTCGTTATGACCTCAGCCGCGTTGGTCGTTACAAGATCAACCGCAAGCTTGGTGAAGAACTCGAAAAGATTCCTGCACTCTTCGGTTTGTCGAAGGATCAGCTTGACCTTCCAACAGACGACCAAGACGTGTTGTCGAAGTGCGAAGTTCTTGCAGCAGTGTCATACATGTTGCACCTTGTGAAGCAAGAGCCTGGCTACCGTCTTGACGACCAGGACCACTTTGCAAACCGTCGCGTGCGTTCGGTCGGTGAACTGATTCAGAACCAGGTTCGCATCGGTCTCTCTCGTATGGAGCGTGTCGTTCGTGAGCGTATGACAACGCAAGACGTTGAAGCAATCACACCGCAGACACTCATCAACATTCGTCCTGTCGTTGCTGCAATCAAGGAGTTCTTCGGAACTTCTCAGTTGTCGCAGTTCATGGACCAAGTGAACCCACTCTCCGGACTCACACACCGTCGTCGTCTCTCCGCACTCGGACCTGGTGGTCTCAGCCGCGAGCGCGCAGGTTTCGAAGTGCGAGACGTTCACTTCTCTCACTACGGTCGTATGTGTCCGATTGAAACACCAGAAGGTCCCAACATTGGTCTGATCGGTGCACTCTCGTCCTACGCACGCGTCAACCAGTTTGGTTTCATCGAGACGCCATACCTTCGCGTCAAGAACGGCAAGGTCACGAAAGAAATCGTGTACATGGCCGCAGACGAAGAAGAAAAGTACGTCGTTGCTCAGGCGAACACACCAGTCGAGAAGGACGGAACTCTCAAGGGTTCACGCGTTCTCTGCCGTCGTTCACCACAAGCAGCAAGCCTTGACGACCTTCGCAAGATGTTGGAAGCAGAAAGCTTCTTCGGTGCAACCACCGACATCGCAGCAGTGACACCAGAAGAAGTGGACTTCATCGACGTGTCGCCAAAGCAGATCGTTTCTGTTGCGACCGCATTGATTCCTTTCCTTGAGCACGACGACGCAAACCGCGCGCTCATGGGTGCGAACATGCAGCGTCAGGCCGTGCCATTGGTGCGCGCTGAAGCTCCATACGTTGGTACCGGTATCGAAAAGCGTGCAGCACATGACGGCGCCGATGTCATCCTCGCTGAGGATGATGGTGAAGTCGTAGAGATTTCCGGTGAAGTCATCACCGTGAAGTACGCAGGTAGCGCGAAGAAGACTGAGCACAAGCTCATGAAGTTCCACCGCTCCAACCAGGACACATGCATCAACCAGATCATCCGCGTTGCTGAAGGCCAGAAGATCACCAAGGGTCAACTCCTTGCTGACGGTCCATCAACCGATGACGGTGAACTCGCACTTGGTAAGAACCTTCTCGTTGCATTCATGCCTTGGGAGGGTTATAACTTCGAGGACGCAATCATTCTTTCCGAGCGCATCGTTCGCGATGACGTGCTCACGTCGATTCACATTCACAACTATGAAGTGGACGCACGCGACACCAAGCTTGGACCAGAAGAAATTTCTCGTGACATTCCAAACCTCTCCGACGAAATCGTTCGCGACCTCGACGAAGAAGGCATCATCCGCATTGGTGCAGAAGTAGGCCCTGGCGACGTTCTCGTTGGCAAGGTCACACCAAAGGGTGAAACAGAACTCACACCAGAAGAGCGTTTGCTCCGTGCAATCTTTGGTGAGAAGGCTCGCGAAGTTCGCGACACCTCACTCAAGGTTCCTCACGGTGAAGGCGGCAAGGTCATCGACGTCAAGGTGTTCTCACGTGACAAGGGCGATGAGTTGCCACCAGGCGTGAACCAACTTGTGAAGGTCTTCGTTGCGCAGAAGCGCAAGATTTCGGTGGGCGACAAGCTCGCTGGTCGTCACGGCAACAAGGGTGTTATCTCGAAGATTCTCCCTGTTGAAGACATGCCATACATGGAAGACGGCACACCAGTCGACATCATTCTCAACCCACTCGGTGTTCCAAGCCGAATGAACGTTGGCCAGGTTCTTGAATCGCACCTTGGTTATGCAGCTCGTTGGGGTTGGAAGAATCCAAAGACTGGCGAAGTTGTTGGTGGAGTTCCTGCACGCGGAACAGAGTCAAAGACTCGTGCCGCAACAGACCCAGCAACATTCATCGCAACACCAATTTTCGATGGTGCTCAGTGGGACGAAGTGGAAGCCGCTGGCGACCACATGACCATCCAAAGCATTCTTGAAAACATCAACCCTGAAAGCGTTGATGGTGAGCGTCTCATCAAAAACACCGGCAAGGTCATCTTGCGCAACGGTCGCACCGGCGAGAAGTACGACAACCCAATCACCGTTGGTTACAAGTACATCTTGAAGTTGCATCACCTTGTTGACGACAAGATCCACGCACGCTCCACTGGTCCATACAGCATGATCACCCAGCAGCCACTTGGTGGTAAGGCGCAGTTCGGTGGACAGCGCTTTGGTGAAATGGAAGTGTGGGCACTCGAGGCCTATGGCGCCGCGTACTGCTTGCAGGAACTTCTCACCATCAAGTCCGACGACGTGCTTGGTCGCGTCAAGGTGTACGAAGCAATCGTTAAGGGTGACAACATCCCAGAGCCAGGCATTCCTGAGTCCTTCAAGGTTCTCATGAAGGAAATGCAATCTCTCTGCCTCAATGTCGAAGTTCTCGACACTGCTGGTAAGGAGATTGAAATGCACGAGTTCGACGATGAGATCTACCGCACCGCAGAAGAACTTGGTATTGATATCAGCCGCCCAGAACGTGGCACTGATGATGATGACCGTGACCGCCGTCCCGCACGCGCGTACTGAACCGAACGACCCTAAGGAAACGACACTCCAATGCTCGACGTGAATATGTTCGACCAGCTCCGCATCGGCCTTGCCACTGCGGATCAAATCCGCCTGTGGTCCAAGGGCGAGGTCAAGAAGCCTGAGACCATCAACTACCGCACACTTCGTCCTGAGAAGGACGGCCTCTTCTGCGAAAAGATCTTCGGACCTACTCGCGACTGGGAGTGCTACTGCGGTAAGTACAAGCGCGTTCGCTTTAAGGGAATCATCTGTGAGCGTTGTGGCGTTGAAGTCACACGTTCCAAGGTTCGCCGTGAGCGCATGGGCCACATTGAACTTGCTGCACCTGTCGTGCACATCTGGTACCTCCGCGGTACCCGTTCATGGTTGGCGTACTTGCTTGGTGGACTCGAGCCGAAAGAAGAGCTCAAGGCCAAGCAACTTGAAAAGGTCATCTACTTTGCTGCGTACCTTGTCTCCACCGTTGATGTTGACAAGCGCCACGAAGACATGGCACAGCTTGAGGCTGACTTCATCGAAGAGTGCGATGCAATTATCAAGGACCGTGAGAAGTCGCTGAAGGCGAAGCTCAAGGACCAAGAGACAGAACTCAAGGCCATGGAGAAGGACGGCGCTAAGGAGTCCGACATCAAGGCCCGTCAGAAGGTCATGGACAAGGAAGAAGCATCGCTGCGCGATCGTTTCGACACTGAGATGGACCTTGTGAAGCGCGCATGGGACGAGTTCCGTGACCTTCACCCACGCAAGATCATTGAAGACGAAGCGCTGTGGCGTGAAATCAAGGATCGCTACCAGGACTACTTCACCGGTGGTACTGGTGCTGATGCAATCAAGATGCTCATCGATTCCATCGATTTCGATTCGGAAGAAGTGAAGCTTCGCGACGCAATTGAAAACGGTATGAAGGGCAAGCCTCTCTCTGCACAGCGCAAGCAGAAGGCCATTAAGCGCCTGAAGATTGTTGCTTCTTTCAACCAGCGTGATGAAGCAGGCCGTCGTGTCAACAGCCCGAAGGCAATGATCCTCGACGTTGTTCCTGTTATTCCTCCAGATCTTCGTCCGATGGTGCAGCTTGAAGGTGGCCGTTTCGCAACGTCCGACCTCAACGACCTCTACCGTCGCGTGATCAACCGCAACAACCGTCTTCGTCGTTTGCTTGATCTCGGTGCACCCGAGATCATCGTGAACAACGAAAAGCGCATGCTGCAAGAAGCAGTGGACGCATTGTTCGACAACGGTCGTCGTGGCCGTCCAGTGACTGGTCCAGGCAACCGCCCACTCAAGTCATTGTCCGACATGCTCAAGGGTAAGCAGGGACGTTTCCGTCAGAACTTGCTCGGTAAGCGCGTTGACTACTCCGGTCGTTCAGTAATTGTTGCTGGTCCAACACTTCGTTTGCACCAGTGCGGTCTTCCAAAGCTCATGGCTTTGGAACTCTTCAAGCCATTCGTAATGAAGCGTCTTGTTGATCTCGAGCTTGCTCAGAACATCAAGTCTGCAAAGCGCATGGTCGAGCGTCGCCGCCCACAAGTGTGGGACGTTCTCGAAGACGTCATTAAAGAACACCCAGTGATGCTGAACCGTGCACCGACGTTGCACCGTCTTGGTATCCAGGCGTTCGAACCAATTCTTGTTGAAGGCAAGGCACTCCAGATTCACCCTCTGGTCTGTACAGCTTTCAACGCTGACTTCGACGGTGACCAGATGGCTATCCACTTGCCATTGTCCACCGAAGCACAAGCAGAAGCACGCGTGCTCATGCTGTCGGCAAACAACATTTTGTCGCCTGCATCAGGTCGCCCCATCGTTACTCCTTCACAGGACCTCATCATCGGCGCCTTCTGGCTCACCGAATCAGTTGATGGACTTGTTGGACACGGTCGCGCATTCCAGCAGCGTTGGGAAGTGTTCCGTGCACTTGATGAAGGTGCGATTCACTTGCACACAGTTATCAAGATGTACGACCGCAACGAAGAAGGCAAGCGTGTTGCATTCGAAACAACCGCAGGTCGTTTGTTGTTCGAAGAGACACTCCCTCCTGAGTACCCAACACGTTTCGGACACATCTCTGCTCCAGTGAAGAAGTCTGAAATGGGCGTCATCGTTGAGCGTTTGTCTGATCACTTCGACAAGTCAGTGATTGCAAACACCCTCGACTCAATGAAGGCCGTTTGCTACCGCTACGCATCTCAGTCCGGTCTCACTGTTTCTATCGATGACGTTAAGACGCCAAAGAAGAAGCGCGAGATTCTCGACAACTACGAGAAGCAAGCTGACAAGGTGGAGACACAATTCCGCCGCGGCATCATCACCGATGGTGAGCGTCGTCAGCAAGAAGTAACAATCTGGACCGATGCAACTGCAGAAGTGCAGGCAGCAATGGTCGAAGAGTTCAAGGCTGATCGCTTTAACCCCATCGACATGATGGTGGGCTCTGGTGCTCGCGGAAACATGACGCAGATGCGTCAGATCGCAGGTATGCGTGGTCTCGTGTCGAACCCTCGTGGTGACATGATTCCTCGTCCTATCAAGAGCAACTTCCGTGAAGGTCTTGAAACACTTGAGTACTTCATTGCTACTCCTGGCGCTCGTAAGGGTCTCGTTGACACCGCTCTTCGTACCGCTGACTCTGGTTACCTCACACGTCGTCTCGTCGACGTTGCGCAGGAACTCATTGTTCGCGAAGACGATTGCGGAACTCGTCTTGGTCTTTGGGTAGAAAACGTCAAGCGCGACGCCGGTGGTGTGCGTGCAAACCTCGAGACCAAGTTGTTTGGTCGCGCGTTGTTGAATGACGTTGAACTCTCTGACGGAACCGTCATTGCAAAGAACACCATCGTTGGCGACATCGAAATGGAAGCTCTTCGCGACGACGCAAAGATCGAGCGCGTTCAGGTTCGTTCAGTTGTTTCTTGTGACGCAGTCCTCGGTGTTTGTGCACTGTGCTACGGCCGTTCACTCGCAACTGGCAAGTCCATCGAACTCGGTGAAGCAGTCGGCGTTATCGCTGCACAGTCAATTGGTGAGCCTGGTACTCAGCTCACCATGCGTACATTCCACACTGGTGGTGTTGCAGGTAAGGACATCGCCGGCGGTTTGCCACGCGTTGTTGAATTGTTCGAAGCTCGTACGCCAAAGGGTTCAGCACGTCTTGCGAAAGCATCGGGTGTTATCCGTATCGGCGAAGACGAAGGTAAGGGAATCCCCATCACTGTCGTTGACGACAAGGGTGAAGAGCACCTCATCATGCTTCCTTCGGGTAGCCGTCCAAAGGTCACCGATGGTCAGGAAATCAATGCAGGCGAGCCTGTCACTGATGGTCCATGGGATCCAAAGGAGATCATGGAGATCCTTGGTATCCGTTCCACCCAGCAATACCTCGTTGAGGAAGTGCAGAAGGTGTATCGCGACCAGGGTGTATCAATCCACGACAAGCACATCGAACTCATCGTTCGCCAGATGACACGCCGCGTTGGCGTTCAGGAACCTGGCGACACCGGCTTCTTGCCAGGTGAGCGCGTTGACGCCAAGAACTTCCGTGACACCAACCGTGCCATGGTGGAAGGCGGCAAGCGTCCAGCCGAAGGTCGCCCAGAAATCATGGGTATCACCAAGGCATCGCTTGCAACCGAGTCCTGGTTGTCAGCTGCATCATTCCAAGAGACAACTCGCGTGTTGACGGAAGCAGCCATCGACGGCCGCGCCGACAGCCTTGTGGGCCTCAAGGAAAACATCATCATTGGCAAGCTCATCCCTGCCGGTACCGGCATGGAGCGCTACCGCGATTTCGATCTCGATGCTCCTGACTACATCCCTATGGAGTACTTCTCCAGCGATGAGGCTGACCCAGCCGCATATCTGGCAGGTATTCAGGGCACCTACGTGGCTGACGAAGTCATCCACGAGGACCTTGACCATGAGGAAGAAATGCTTGAGTCCCTTGGTGCATCAGCCGAGGAAGTCATCGAAGAAGCCATTGAGGCCGTTGCCGAGGTTGCAGCTGAGCCAGCAGGGGAAGCCCCCGCTGACCAGGTGCTCACCGAGGAAGAGCCCCCAGAATCATCCGCAGTGTGAACTAGTGGCAGGTTGCCACTAGGGAACACTCACCCATAGCCTTACAAGGTCTTGATGGCCTTCACGGCGCCGGAATTTATTCCGGTCTCCAAGCCAACAGATCAGATTTTTTAGCAAGAGGTAATTGCGTGCCCACAATTCAGCAGTTGATCCGCCAGGGTCGCACGAGCAAGACAACAAAGACGAAGACACCAGCGCTCAAGGGTTCCCCTCAGCGTCGTGGTGTGTGCACTCGCGTGTTCACCACCACTCCAAAGAAGCCAAACTCGGCTCTTCGTAAGGTTGCACGTGTGCGTCTCACCAGCGGTGTTGAAGTCACTGCATACATCCCAGGTGAAGGACACAACTTGCAGGAGCACAGCATTGTGCTCGTGCGTGGTGGTCGTGTTCGCGACCTTCCTGGTGTTCGTTACAAGATCATCCGCGGCGCACTTGACGCTGCAGGCGTAAAGAATCGTAAGCAGTCACGCAGCCGTTACGGCGCAAAGCGCGAGAAGTAAGAAGGAAGCACCATGCCACGTAAGGGCCCCGCACAACGTCGCGAACTCAGCGCCGACCCCATTTACCGTTCACTCGTCGTGACACAACTCACCAACAAGGTGATGTTGCACGGCAAGAAGAGCATCGCTGAAAAGATCGTTTACGACGCAATGGAACTCATTGAAAAGAAGACAGGCACAGAGCCACTTTCAACAGTGAAGCGCGCCATCGAGAACGTGAAGCCACCACTCGAAGTTCGTAGCCGCCGTGTTGGTGGAGCTACCTACCAGGTGCCCGTCGAAGTGAAGCCACGCCGTGCTTCCACACTCGCTATTCGTTGGATCGTCGATTACTCCCGTGATCGTCGTGAAAAGACAATGGCAGAGTGTCTCGCGAATGAACTCATGGATGCAGCCAACGGTCTTGGCGCTTCGATGAAGAAGCGTGACGACATGCAGAAGATGGCCGAATCCAACAAGGCATTTGCTCACTACCGCTGGTAGTGCAGTAACGCATCACAACAAATTTTTCGAGAGCGCACCGCCAGGAATCCTGAGGTGCGCTCCCGTATGTCAGCCCTACAAACAACTCTCCCCGCAAGAACAAGGTGACCTCCAATGGCAAAGCGTGAATACCCACTCGATCGCACTCGCAACATCGGCATCATGGCGCACATCGACGCCGGTAAGACAACAACAACCGAGCGCATTCTTTACTACACCGGTAAGAGCTACAAGATCGGTGAAGTGCACGAAGGTGCAGCAACCATGGACCACATGGCGCAAGAGCAAGAGCGCGGTATCACCATTACCTCCGCTGCAACGACGTGCATCTGGAACAACCACCGAATCAACATCATTGACACACCAGGTCACGTGGACTTCACCATTGAAGTAGAGCGTTCACTTCGCGTGCTCGACGGTGCTGTCACCGTGTTCGACTCGGTTGCTGGTGTAGAGCCACAAACCGAAACAGTGTGGCGTCAGGCCAACAAGTACAAAGTTCCTCGTATGTGCTTCATCAACAAGATGGACCGTATTGGTGCAAACTTCTATCGCACAGTTGACATGGTGAAGGAACGTCTTCAGGCAGTTCCTGCAGTTATTCAGATTCCTGTCGGTGCAGGTGGACCAGAAAGCAACAAGCCTTTCGCTGGTCTTATCGACATCGTGAAGATGAAGGCTCTTATTTGGCAAGACGAAGAACTCGGCGCCAAGTGGGACGAGATCGACATTCCTGCAGATCAGGTTGACGAAGCAAACGAATACCGCACTGCTCTTCTTGAAACAATCGCAACAAGCGATGACGACTTCATGGAAAAGTACCTTGCTGGTGAGGAAGTCACCGAGGAAGACATCAAGCGCGCACTTCGTAAGGGCACACTTGCATTCGACTTCGTGCCCATCCTTTGTGGTTCTGCTTTCAAGAACAAGGGTGTTCAGCCAATGCTTGACGCAGTTGTTGATTACTTGCCAAGCCCACTCGACATTCCTGCTGCAGTTGGTACCAACAACAAGGGTGACCAGGAACTCACTCGTCCAGCCGACGAGAACGGTCCATTCGCTGCACTTGCATTCAAGATCGTTGCTGACCCATTCGGCAAGCTCACATACTTCCGCGTGTACTCCGGCTCCATCAATAAGGGTGACGAGTTGTACAACTCCACCAAGGAGCGCAAGGAGCGTCTTGGACGCATTCTTCTCATGCACGCAAACCAGCGTGAAGACCTCGACATCGCAATGGCTGGTGACATCGTTGCTGGTCTCGGATTCAAAGAGACCACCACTGGTGACACTCTGTGTGACCGCGACAACCTCATCATCCTTGAGCGCATGGAATTCCCAGAGCCAGTGATTCACGTGGCGATTGAGCCAAAGACAAAGGACGACCAGGACAAGCTCGGCAAGGCACTCAAGTCATTGTCCGACGAAGACCCAACGTTCCGTGTTCGCACCGACGAAGAAACAGCACAGACTGTTATCTCCGGAATGGGTGAGCTTCACCTTGAAATTCTTGTTGACCGTATGCAGCGTGAATTCAACGTGGAAGCAACCGTCGGTAAGCCACAGGTGGCATACCGCGAAACCATCACCAAGTCTGTTGAGTCCGTGGAATACCGCCACATCAAGCAGTCCGGTGGTTCGGGTCAGTTCGCAGTCGTCAAAATCTCCGTCGAGCCAACAGGCCCTGGCGGCGGTTACGTCTTCGAAGACAAGATCACAGGTGGACGCGTTCCTCGCGAATACATCCAGCCAACCAACCAAGGCATCCAGGCCGCTCTCGACAACGGTGTTCTCGCCGGCTACCCAACGGTGGACGTCAAGGTCAGCCTCGTCGACGGTCAGTACCACGACGTGGACTCCAGCGAAATGGCGTTCAAGATTGCCGGTCAGATGGCATTCCGTGAAGCTGCTCGCAAGGCAGGTCCAGTCCTCCTCGAGCCAATCATGGGCGTGGAAGTCGTGACTCCCGACGAGTACATGGGCGACGTCATGGGTGACCTCAGCAGCCGCCGTGGCCGTATTGAGGGCATGGAAGCTCGCGGAAACACCCAGGTCGTTCGCGCCCAGGTTCCGCTTTCGGAAATGTTCGGTTACAGTACCGATCTCCGATCACGCACCCAGGGGCGTGCTACCTACACGATGCAATTCCACTCGTACCAGCAGGTGCCTGAGGTAATCGCAACAGAAATCGTGAAGCGCGTTCGCGGCGAATAAGCCACGAACAATCTTCAGAACATTGACAACCCACTACACCCTCTAAGAAAAAGCAGGAAAGAAGCATGAGCAAAGCAAAGTTTGAGCGCAATAAGCCTCACGTAAACATTGGAACCATGGGTCACATTGACCACGGCAAGACCACATTGACGGCTGCTATCTCCAAGACTTTGGGTGACCGTGGGTTGGCTGAGTACACAC
>Ga0222712_10004435_pt1 | contig 14681 bp, 17 predicted proteins | sample C33_657DmetaG_FD_165043 | JGI IMG/M metagenome (GOLD analysis project Ga0222712, IMG submission 165043) | Estuarine water microbial communities from San Francisco Bay, California, United States - C33_657D | ecosystem: Environmental > Aquatic > Marine > Unclassified | place: USA: California... | reverse complement strand
ATTAACGGTAATTTTGATGCTCAAGTTGACAACTCGTTAAAATCTTGGCAAAAAACTAACGGATTAAAAGATGACGGTGTAGCTGGTCCTATTACACTTAAAAAAATGGGAATATTGCTAGAGTCAGATTTAGCAATCCCTGCGTCAGCTTTCAAATTAGAAAAACTAAAAGGACATATTCCCGATTCAGTTATCGCACAAATACCAGATACTGCATCTAAATTCGGAATAACTAATGTTCTTAGATTAGCTCATTTTCTTGCTCAATGCGGGCACGAGTCTGGAGGATTTAAAGCAGTTTCTGAAAACTTAAATTATTCAGCAGACGGACTTAAGAAAATATTCCCTAAATATTTCCCAGGAAATCTTAACGAATCTTATGCTCGTCAGCCTGAAAAGATTGCTGCTAGAGTTTACGCTTCTCGTATGGGTAATGGTGACGAATCTTCTAAAGAAGGATTTAAGTTTCGCGGTAGAGGTTATATTCAGTTAACAGGAAAATCAAATTACACAAACTTCGCTAAATTCATTGGTGAAGATACTATTTCAAACCCCGATTTGGTTGCAACTAAATATCCTTTAGCTTCTGCTGCATTCTTCTTTGATTCGAATAAACTTTGGTCTATTTGTGATAAAGGTGCTGATGATGCTACAGTTACTGCAGTAACTAAAAGAGTAAATGGAGGTACTATTGGTCTTGCCGATAGAATCAAACACTTCAAAGAATACTACGCATTGCTTAAATAATCATGTCAGGAAATAATACAAATAATTCGGCTTCTGGATTTTTTGATGTATTTATATCCAAGCTAAAAGAGCAGTCTTTTATTATCATTCTTATGCTTGGTGTTATTTATTACCAAAATGGATTGATGAACGAGAGGGTATCATTTTGGCAAAATCAATTCGAAAAACAGCAGAGTGAAATAGAATCTACATCAAAAGAGGATAAGAAAATACTTATGGAAAGAATAAATTATTTACAAGACCAGAGAGATAAATATGTAGAAGATGCTATAAATGAGCTAAAAAATAAATAAAATAAAAAATGAGTTACACAAGAGAACAGGTAGAAAAAGCAGTTAAAGCAAAAGGGTATGCTTGGTTTGAAGACATGTCAAATAGAACTTATGATGTTAATATTGTTGGAGTTAGAAATAACGCACCATCAGTAGCAGATAAAGTTACTAACGTTTTTGATGATACATTAACTATTTCATTCAAAGATGAAAGTTTAAATTGGCAATACTATGCTTGGAATGCTACATGTGACCCAGGTAAAAAAGGAGTTATGGAATTTCATAATAATAAAGGAGTTGCAAGACTAGTTCCTGGACAATATAGAGGAGTATGGGCAATTGATAAACACCAAGGTAAATACGAAGCTCTTTGTCAAAGAAACGGTAATGTTACAGTTTGGAGAGATGCCAATAGAGATTTGCTTTTTGAAGAGAAAGTAACTGACACAGGTATGTTTGGTATTAATATTCATAAAGCAGGTACAGATTCTACATGGGTAGAAAATTGGAGCGAGGGATGTCAAGTATTTAAAAGAGTAAAAGATTTTGACGCTTTCTTAGCAATTTGTAAAAAAGCAGCAAAAATTCATGGAAATAAATTCTCTTATACATTATTAGAATCTACTGATATAGTATAATAATCCAATTACTATAATAAAAAGCCAGGACGTCCTGGCTTTTTTTGTGCCCTTACGCGTGCGGGTTTTTTTATATAATATGTAAATATTGAAATTTTTCAGCAAATTTCTGTAAAAAATGAAGGAAACGTTTTTTTTATCAAATGGAAGTTTCTATCTTTACACCATAATTAAAAACCAAACCAAAAAATGGGATTAATAGATTTTTTTATTGAAAGAGAAGAAGACCCAAAGGCGGATAAATCGAACACTCCTCCAGTCCTCACTCAGAAAAATACCACAGTGCCTCCTGTTCCAACGGAAGCACGACCTTCTGAATATCAAGGAACAGTATCTGTTCCACAAGACGACCTGCAGAAGTTCAATCAACATTTTGATGAGCTATTTGAGAAGGCTAATCTTCCTGGACCTGATTACTTCGAATTTTCTAAAATGTGTCAGGCAATGACTACATTACCAGATGATGTTAAATTCACTGCAGCATTTGGAGGACTACAAGTTCAGGGTCTAACAAAAGAAAAATTATTAGAATCTGCAAATCATTACGTTGCTATAATCGACGAAGATGCTAATAAATTTAACACAGCCATCGATCAAAAAATTCTTGCAGAGGTTCAAAATAAAAGAGCAGAAGCTGAGAAAAAAAGAAAGTCAATTACAGATCGTGAGGATATGATTAAGAATCTCCAACAAGAAATTGCAAATGAGACTGTTGGAATTTCTAAGCTTGAATCTGAAGCAAATGACCAAGAGCAAAAAGCAAATCAAAAGTCTTTGATTTACAAAGCAGCATGCGAATCTAGAAAAGCTATGATCGCAACAGATCTACAAAAAATTAATAATCTAATCAAGTAAAACAAATCAGTATGAATACACAGGTCTTTCCCTCTGGTGACTCCAAGGAAAATAAAATCAAATCTTACTGGAATCGTCCAGGAGGTAAAATCGGAACAATCTTAGGATTGGGTCTTTTAGGAGCAATTGGATATTTTGTAATTCCAATTCTTACAACCATCGTTTGGAATACCATCAATTTTGGTATTGCATGTGCAGTTGGTTTCATTCTCTATATGATACTATCAAATCGTAAATTGTGGATGAGTCTATTTTATCTTTATGAGATCTTACTTAAAAAATTAGTAGGTATCATAATCGAATTAGATCCTTTCATTATTGCTGAAGACTACATCAAAGACATTGAGAAGGAGCGAGAAAATCTTTACAATAAATCAATAGAAGTTGACGGACAAAAAGAAGGAATCGACTCTAAGATCAAAGAGAAAGAAAGAGAGAAAAGAAAACAACTCGATATCGCTGCTGCTGCAAAGGCAAATGGTATGGGCATGGAACTTGCAGCTGCAACAAGACAAGTATCCAGATTGGATGTTTATGTTCAGCAATTGACTCCTATACGTGACAATCTTCAAAAAATAGGAGATTATCTTACACAAGTTCACAAAAATTCTAAATTCATGCTAGATGACATGAAGAATGATCTGGACTTAAAAAAGGATCTTTACCATTCAGTAACTAAAGGTAACAATGCACTTAAATCTGCAATGTCTATCTTTAACGGAGACGTAGAAAAACGACTAATGGTAGAACAAAGCATGGATTTCCTTAAAGATGATATCGCAGGTAAACTTGCTTCAATGAAAAAAGCTATCAGCTACTCTTCAGACTTTATGAGATCAATTGATTTAGAAAATGCTTCTTATCAAGTTGAAGGTCTAAGAATGCTAGAAGAATATAAACCTGAATTATTCATATACAATAATGAAGGTGAAAATGCTAAGCCAGAGGTAGTAATGCCTACTCCAAAAGCTAGTTCAGATTCATATGACAATCTGTTAAAGTAAAATCAGTAAAAATCAGTATTAATTTAAAAACAAAAACAAAATGGCAAATGTAAAGTTAAAAACAAGCGGTAAAGTCGCTATCGGACTATTCGCTGTAGCAGTAATCTTCGGTCTTAAAGTACTTTGGTGGGACAAAAGACCACACGAAGTAGAAGATTCAAAAACATTCGGACAAGTGGCAATTCCAGACGCTCCCGAAGCTTCTCTTTCTGGAAAAGCAGCTATCAAGTTGAACTTCCCTTCAGCTGAACCTGCAAACAACGGAGGTACTAAAGTTAATTGGTACATCATGGCTTGGCAATCACAAAATGGTATTGCTTATGCAAACGGAGGTAAACAAACAACAAAAGGATCTTTATTTGATCGATCAGGTTTGGATATCAGTCTTATCCGCCAAGACGACTGTGCTCAGTCTTGCGCTGAACTAGTTAAGTTCTGTAAAGAGTATAAAAGTAATCCTAACACACCGGGTGTATTCATCACCTTTATGGGATCAGGAATTCCTTCTTACATTACAGGTATTTCAAATGCAGTGAAAGATTTAGGTCCAGAATATCAGCCAATAGCTTTCTTAACAACTGGTAAATCTTATGGAGAAGATCAAGTTATTGGAGATATCAAATACAAGAACAATAAACAAAATCTAAAAGGTGCAACAATCGTTGGTTATCGTATGGATGGAGACTTAGACTTAGCTCTTAAATTAGCAGGAGACAATGGAGTAAAAGTTAACGTAGACGAAACAACATATGATCCCGAGGCACTTAACTTCATGTACTGTAAAGATTTCTTAGATGCTGTAGTTAAATACAACTCTGGATATAGAGAAACACGTAAGATCATGAAAAATGGTAAAACTATTGGACGTGATACCACAGTAAGAGCAGACTTAGTTGCTACATGGACACCTGGTGACGTTAATGCTAAGAATGGACGTGGTGGTGTTACTATCATCTCTACTAAAGAATATTCTTCAATTATGCCTAATATCACTATTACATGCCGTAAATGGTTAAACGATCACCGTACAGCAGCAGAGGAAATCACTAAATGTACAGCTATTGCAGGAGACCAAATCCGTACATTCGACGATGCTAAAAGATTTGCTTGCGGATTGAACGCTAAAATCTACGACGAACAAAATGGTCAATATTGGTACACATACTACAATGGTATTAAGACAGACGACGACACACACTTAGGAGGTTCAATGGTATTTAACTTAGGGGATATGGCGAATATGCTAGGTATTTATGTAGAAGGTAAAACTGATAATACAGATATCTATAGAGCAATCTACAATACATTCGGTACATTACAGTCTAAGTATTACTCTAGCGATTTACCATCATACTTAGATTACTCTAAAGCATTTGATAAGTCAATCCTAATGTCAGTTGTAGCTAACAACCCAGATCTATTACAAGGTAAGATCAATTTGACTGACTATACGAATACTAAAATGACTAATAAGATCGGTAATAAATCTTATCACATTGAGTTCGTTACAGGATCTGCTCAAATCTCCGAATCTTCTATGAGCGTATTAGATGAGATTTTCCAAGACGCAGTAACAGCAGACGGTACTAAAGTTCTTATAGGTGGTTATACAGATAACGTAGGAAGTGAATCTACTAATATGACATTATCTGAACAAAGAGCTTTATCAGTACTTAATTACCTTAAACAAAAGGGATTAACATCTGCACGTCTGCAATCTAAAGGATATGGTTCTTCAAATCCAATTGCTAGCAATTCAAATGCAGCAGGAAGAGCACAAAACCGAAGAGTGGAAATCACAATCTTAGGACAATAATAAAAATAATAAAGAAGGGCTATTCTTAACTGAGTAGCCCTTTATTATACAAACGAAATGAAAAAGATTTTTTCACCAAGATTCCTAGAGAGCGTAAGTGTAAGAACTATGCTTATCATCGGAATAATTCAGATTGCTTTATTTCTATTACTAGCACAGGTAAACGGAAATGAGTTACTACCTAAGCCAACTGGAATTTTAAATTCTTCATGGAAGATTATTACAGGACCAGGATTCTTAGATAACTTCTTTGCAACATTGGGATTAATACTAAAAGGAATGGTGATATCTATAACTATATCTTTAGCTATTGTCTATCTTGCATTGATTCCAGCTTTTAAAGGAATAGCAATATTCGTTTCTAAGCTTCGTTTTTTGACGTATACTGGACTTTTATTCGTCTTCACTATACTTATCAAGGATGGAAGCGATATTAAGATCTCACTTCTCCTATTTGGTATTATACCGTACTTTGTTACGTCTCTTTTAGCTTACATCGGAGATATACCCAAGAAAGAATACGAGCTTTGTTACTCCCTTAAATTTAGCACATGGAAAACCCTTTATGAAGTGGTTATTAAAGGTAAGCTTCATTTAGTTCTAGAAGTTATTAGACAGAACTTTGCAATTGCTTGGATGATGATAACTTCGGTTGAAGGAATTTGTATGTCAGAAGGGGGTTTAGGTACTATGATGATCAAATCCAATAAGTACTTAAAGATGGACGATGTATTTGGGGTATTAATAGTTATTCTTATTCTAGGTATTGTCTTTGATTACTTATTCGATGTAATGAAGGTTTGGATATTCCCTTATACAGATACCACGCGTTATAATAAATTATGGATCAATAAAATTCTTAGAAGATGATTGAATACAAAAAAGAAGAATTGATTTTATCAGTCAATAATGTGAGTCTTTCTTACGACGATAAACAAATCTTAAAAGACATCAATATGCAGGTCCATAATATTACAAGACCTGGTATGACACAAGGACAAATCGTAGCAATATGTGGAAGAAGTGGATGCGGTAAAACATCTTTATTTAAACTCCTATCCGGATACAACAAAGCTAACGTGGGGGATATTAAAGTTGGTGTTGATCAACATGATGTTAAAACAGGAGAAATGGGTGTAGTCCCTCAGGATTATCCACTATTTAACCATCGAACTATCATGTCAAATCTTTCTTTAGCTTTAACCAGCATGAAAGGGAAAGAGAAAATTGATACAATCAAACAATATGCTCAGCATTTTGAATTAACAGATCAACTTGACAAATATCCATGTGATTTATCCGGAGGACAGAAACAAAGAGTTTCTATTTTACAACAAGTACTTGCAGGAAACAAATTCATTCTTCTAGATGAGCCTTTCTCTGGATTGGATACGATCATGAAAGATAAGGTGGTTGAGCTTTTACTTAAGGTATCTAATCTAGATGAAATGAACACATTGGTAGTTGTATCACATGATATTGAGTCTTCTTGTGCTATTGCTGACACTGTATTGGTATTGGCAAATAAAGACAATGAAGGAAGCACAGTAGTTAAAACATACGATCTTTTAGAGGAAGGTTTAGCTTATCATAAGGGAATTAAAGAACTCCCTAGATTTAGAGAGATTCTATCTGAGATCAAAGGGCTTATTTAAGAATATACATGTTCTACAATTTTGAGCATCTCGTTGATATAAAAAGTTGGAAGCTCAGTTTATTTTACATTTGCCTGTGTTCTAGCTTCTAGCTGTTTGACTATGTTTAACTGATTTACATATACAACATTTCTTCGGGATGCTCTTTTTTAAAAATTGGTTCTTGTTATTAAAAGTTCAAGATTTCCTGATCCTTTAATTAACCGATGCCATACGCCTTTAGGAATTTTAATTTCCTCTTTGATAGAGATTGGTAACTCATTATCAAATTGGAATCTCCAATCGGTTTCATTAGAGGATATAACAATTCTATCCTCTTCATCAAAATGCCATTTTAGTTCTTCGTCTTCTAGATCGGGTCTAAATATTCTGATAGATTGGTTATCGGATATCCAGTTTTCGTTAAAGGGTAAATTTTGATTCATAACTTATATATTAGAAGAAACTTAATGAAATAATTCACTAAAATAATAAACACATTTAAAATGGAAAGTAAAAAAATTAAAAACACAGAACAAACAGAGATCGTAGTAATTTTGGACAGATCTGGATCTATGGCTTCTATCGGAAAAGCAACAGTTGAAGGATTTAATAAATTCTTAGATGAGCAAAAAAATTCGGAAGGTGAAGCATTTATAACTCTTGTACAATTCGACGACAGATACGAAATGGATTACCAAGGATTACCAGTAAAAGATGCAACACCATTAATTCTTGGCGAGAATTTTATACCTAGAGGTGGTACTGCATTATTTGATGCTATTGGTAAAACTATTGAGGATCTTAATACTGATCGAGACGTGGTTTTTGTAATTATTACCGACGGAGAAGAAAACTCAAGTAAAATTTATAAAAGAGAAGCTATCATGAAAATGATTGAAACTCAAACTGAAGCAGGATGGAAATTCTTATTCCTTGCAGCTAATCAGGATGCTATTAAAGCTGGTGGATCTATAGGAATTAGAGGAAGTAATTCGATTAACTATTCATCAAATGACGCATCTACTGTAAATGTATTCGCAAACGTTTCAAGCAACATGAGTAAATATAGAAGCTCTAAATTTGCTTCTATGAACTTAAGCGATGTTGATATGGAACAACTTTCAAAAGATCTTAATTTTGACGACAAACAAAGAGAGGAGTCAAAATAATCTTTAATGATCTATTTAAAAGGCCTTCGGGCCTTTTTTTATGAATCATTTTTTAATTTAATTAGTTTTTTCTATCTTTACAAAAAATAAACAAAATGCCACAGATATTTAAAGTTGGAGGATGTGTAAGAGATAAGCTATTAGGTGTAGAATCTAAAGATATCGATTTCACGTTTGTTCTAGATAATCTAGATCAGAAAGTAGAAGAAGGATTTGAATCAATGACATCTTGGTTAGCACATGAAGGATTTGGTATATTTTTATCAACTCCTGATTGTTTTACTATTAGAGCTAAATTTCCTAGAGGAGATAAGAATGAAGGAATTGTTGCTGATTTTGTAATGGCAAGAAAAGAGATTGGGTACATTGAAGGAACGAGACAACCAATTTTGGTTCTGGGAACTTTAGAAGATGATCTTATCAGAAGAGACTTTACACTAAATGCTATGGCGGAGGATGATGATGGAAACATCATAGATCTATTTGGAGGTAAGAAGGATTTAGAAAGAAAATTTCTAAGAACACCCCTCCCTGCTAAACAGACTATGATGGACGATCCTCTTAGATTTTTAAGAGCTTTAAGATTTTCCATCACCAAGGGATTTGATATACATCACTCCATATTTAAAGCAATGGAGCAACCTGATATACTAGAAAAACTGGAGAAAGTTGTTTCTGCTGAAAGAATTAGAGAGGAAGTTTTTAAGATGATGAAACATGATACTGTTGCATCCTTAGAGCTTTTTAGAGAAGTTGAAAACACATTACCTGGATTTACTAAATTAGTTTTTGGTAGGGGTCTATGGTTAAAACCAACATTTGAGTTATGAGTGATATGCTAGAAAGATTAAGAGAATTTTTAGATTCAGAAGAGGGTAAAAAATCCATTGAGGAATTTGGAAACAAAATGAAAAGAGAAGAAGAACGTAAAGATAGATGGGTCGAAAAATTTAAAAAAATAGTAGAACCTGATATTGACTCTTATCTTGAAAAGTTAATTGAAAAATACGATTCTGATAAGTACGTAAGGAGAGAGTATTCTCTCGGATATGAACCTAGAGAACCTCTATTATGGATAGCATTTGGATACGCTAGCAAATATTGCAAAGAATGTACAGATGAAAAATATCTGAATATGTTCACGGGTGAAGCTTATTACATAGGATCTTATGTGATTCAAGTTATGAACGGACAGGGATCAGTAATAAAAATTGAAAAAATAGAGAAATAATGATTTATATCCAGTCAAATAATGAAAAGACATTACCACATCATTTTGATGCAGCATGCGCAATGTACGGAGCTATAGAGACTGGTAAAGAATACAGGCTTACATCTTATGACGAAGTTGCTTCTGGTAAATTCGATTCCTTAATAAGATCAAATTTATTTGTCGGCAGTGTAGAGTTTATGCGTGAGGTATTCAAAAGAATAGGTCTTAATGATGTTAGAGTTCATGAAAATTCTAATCGAGAAAGCGAGATTATAACTTTAAAGGAAGCTTTAACTAGAGCAAAGAAAGGTGAAAAACTTTTCATTAAACCCTTAGAAATAAAATTGTTTACAGGATTTGTTCTAGATAATATGATCTATTCCTGTATAGAAGGACTTCCTGCCGACACTAAAGTTCTTGCTTATAAGCCATTTGAATCCGAGCTATTATCGGAATGGAGAATTTATATACACAGAGGACAAATCGTAGATTCTAGAAATTACTCCGGAGATTTTATGCTATCTCCAGATTATCATTTTGCTATCAAGGAAATACTTAGAAAAAACGAAGGAAAATTCCCAATAGCTTATACAATTGATATTGGAATCTTAGGTGAATATAAATTTTCCGAAAATGTCGTAGTTGAGTACAATGATATGTGGGCAATAGGAAATTACGGAATACCTAATGATATTTACCTCAGATTACTTAGGGATAGATATTTCGAAATAATAAGTACTAAATAATGATAAAAACAGCTCTTTATAGTTTCTGGTCTAAACCTTTTTTAGCCAAATCTGAATTTAAGACATTTGGTGAATTTAATACAAAAGAGGATTTTCTTTTAAGCTGGAATGTTTCTGTAAAATTAGCAAGGAGGCATTTCACTAAGGTCATTCTTGTTACTGACAAATGGGCATGGAAAAATCTATTTGAACCACTTAATCTTCCAATAGATGAAGTTAAAATAGTACTTGACGATTTGAATTATACCACTGATATGTGGTCCACTGGAAAAGCATATGCAATAATGGAAATGAATGAACCATTTGTTCATTTAGATCCAGATGTTTATTTGTGGGGTCCTTTAAGTGATGAGATATTAGGCGCTAAAGTATTTGCTCAAAGTAGAGAGGGAAAATGGGATGAATATCAGAATCAGCTCTATTCAAAAAGATCTGATGATTATCATAGAAATTTTGAAGGGGCATGCAAATACTTCGATAATTTCAGAGCTGAAAATTTAGAGCATTTAGCTTACAACACAGGAGTCGTCGGAGGTAATGATCTAGAATTTTTAAAAAAATGGGCTCAAAATATGATAGATCTAGTGAATCTTTACGATAAGAAGATTCAGGCTAATCAATTTGTAGGAGAGAGATATTTAGCTGTTGTATGGATAGAACAATCTCTTTTAAGAGCAATGGAGATAGTGGAAGGTTATCAGATAAAAGTGGTTCTTGAGGATCCCAATATTGAACAAGATCTTTATACCCATCTATGTGGAGGATCTAAAAAGAAAGAAGAATATATGGAATCCCTAAGAATTGTAAATAATCAGATGCTAAAGTAACATATTGTTACTCGTTTTCGTGTCTTTTCTTTGCCGCTACCGCATCTAAATACTCCGCTAAGGTCATTTCATTAGAATCTTCAATAACGATGAAATTAGCAACTCCTTGATCAACATTTAATTCTGTTGTTTTGTCAACAATAGTTACACCCAAAATGTATTCTAATTCATTCTTCATATTATTTCTAATTGAAGGCTCGTTAAACTCAAATTGGAATTTTTCAAATACACCGGTAACTCTTTCTCTAAGTAAATGAGCTTCTACTGATGATGGAAGAAGATTATTTAGTACGTTGGTGATATGTAAATATTTTCCTAATTCTTTATCTGGAGTCATTCTCATCATAACAACTGGTGAAAATGTTTCCTCGTCTATCCACGTATCAAATTCAATATCTTCTATTTTGTCTTTGTGACGTTCAAGATAATCTTCTATTACTTCTATGCAGCCTTCAGAATCATGTTTTAAATCCTCTAACGTGAATACAAAGAATTTATTTATTGTTGCTGGTTTATTTAAAAGCTTTTCTAGCTTATCAAATATTAGTTTCTTCACTTCCATCTTTTATTTTATATTTTTCTTCTAGAGGCAAAAGTATTCTCCAATTTTTTGGTAAATAATTATTGTCCTCAGGATTTATTTTTTTAAATTTTCTCCATTCTCCAAATAGATCTTTTCCACTTACAATAGCTTCCTCTATATAGTCTGTATTTTTGAATGATTCTTTGTTGTATTCTTGGTGTGCAAAATTTTCCAATTTATTTGCTATTCTATCAGAACCTCCAAAATAAGTTAAGTGCCATCCTCCTAGTTCCCACCATTGACAATTGAAGTTTAATCTACATTCATCTGGAGTACTTGATTTTAATACCTTCCAGTTCATTACTTTAGGGTGGTACCATTTAACCGTGGTCTCAAGATTGTATATTGATCCAAAATATGTTACCATTTCCATCTTAAATATTCCATTAAGGTCGTATGATTCTTTAATGTATTTAACTCTATCAGAATCTAATATCTCATCAACATCAGTTATGAAAATAACATCCTTATCTGAAAGTCCTAAACTATAAAGAGTAGGCATGAAAGAATTCCTTTGAAATTTTTCTCTTCCCCAAGCATCATTTATATTACTTGGATAATACGCCTTTACGTGTATTATCTTATCTGCCCACTTTTCAAATCTTACTTTATTTTTTTCGTAGATAAATTCTTTAGACTCTCCTTTGTGAGTCTTTTCTGCTTCTACTAAAATAAATTTGTCAACAACGTCATACAATTCAGATAGCCTTAATTCTAGCATTTCTAATTCATTATAGAACGTAAAGCAATCTATTACTAATTTTCCCATCTGAACTATTTAAAGAAAAAAGAGAATGTCTCTTTTATAATTGTCATATTTATCTCCTGTAGGATTAGCCATTTGCACCATACAAAAGGCATAAATATCCAATCAAGAATAGACCAAAAAATACTCTTGTGCATATGATATCCTATCATTGATGTCATTAGACATAGGATTAAATATAAGAATCTATTCAATTGTGTTTTTGTGGATTTGCTCATATTATTCTTTATATAAATAGCATTCTTCTCCATAGAGGTTTTTTAGTAAATTCCACCTCAAATTTCATAAAATTTCTACTAGAATTTTTTGTTTGTACAAAAGATAATCTTTCAATAAGAGATTTTGTTTTAATCATTTTATCTTCTTCCCACATAGCAGTTTCTAAGATCTCTTTAGATCCTTTATTTTCCACAATATAAACTCCAGGCTCATACTCTTGAGTTTTTCTTCCTACTATTATGTTGTTATCAGTAAATCTTTGAAAAGGATTAACAAATACTTCTATATTTCCTCCTATACTTCCTATTGATCTAATTTTATCTGATAAACTGATAGACATATTATTATTAGCAAAAACAAAAGATGGATGATCCTGAATTAATGCACCAACCTGCCCATTACATATAATGAAATTAGCGGGCCCTCTTCTGCTTCTAGCGCCAATTAAATTCGATATTCTTATAATACTATAGATTAACAATTTTGAACCCTCCATTGAGTTATTTACCAAATATGTTTTGTATCTAATTTTTGGAAATATTTTTTTAAGAGTTTTTCTCCATCCTGTCAGCATTTCCTTTTCTGACTCTTCGCTTAAACCTATGTAGACATCTAATAGCTTCCTGTGTCTATTTATTAAAGCCTCAGATTCTAATACAGATCTTACCATTTCTTCACCATCCACAGAATGAAATACTTTTAAATCTGCTATAATATCCTCATCAATTTTAGACTTTACTTGATATGTCTGTAATTCTACATTTTTAGTATTTGTCATTAATTTCAAATGGGGATAATCCTTATCTGATGTACTAGGATCTAGATTAAAATCTAAATATGTAATTATTCCATGTCCGTGCCCGGTTTCTAAGTTCTTTGCGGTTTCTAAAAAATCCATATGATTAAAGTTTATTTATTAATTCTGATGATAATACTGATGATAAGCTCATCATAGCGTGTTCTAAATTGTCATGTAAGGGTATCTTATATCTAGAGCAAACTATTTCAACGTTCCCCTTTCTCCAAAATTCATCAGGACAACACACGATCATTTTTCCTGAATCTGCATGAAGACCTAACTCTAATAATGAGATTGGAGATTTTGTACCTGGCGAGAAGTACATAAATATAATATCGCATTCATTAAGTCTGTCCATTTCCCAATTAACTTGTTGATTAAATTGCGGATTAGATTCTCTCTGCTCCCAAGAAGAATCCCAAGATTCTCTTCTTGGATTAAATATGGTAATTGGCATTTCTAATTCTTCCATCTTATTAGAAACAATAGTCTGCCAATCTTCTGCTACTCCCATTTCTATTGAACCAGCAAGAAAAACGGTGACACTGTTTAGCACAGAGTCACCGTCAGTAGGTTTTAAAATTTGTACTTTCATACTTATTTTACTTCACCTTCTCCTGGATTGTTTCGTTTTTTATTGGAAGTTTCTGTTAAATCTTCGGATTTATTTTTTTCTGAAATTTGTTTTAACAATTCCATCCCAAGAAGTCCTGAGATTGGACCGTTACCTCCATCATTACCAGAAATAAGTACTTCCGGAATGATTTTGATTCCGTTTGTACCAATCATCTCAGTAACTTTTAATTTACCAAAGTTATCAGCTCCCATTGCAGCTACTTGTTGTTCGTAAGCTTCTGCTGTGGATTTACCGATTGCTGCAATTTTACTTGCTTCTGCTTCCCCTGTTAATTTGATTTGAGCAGCATCAGCTTCAGCCATTAATTTCTTAGCTTCTGCCTGAGCACCAGCTTTAAGTTTCATTGCCTGAGCTTCACCTTCTGATCTCTTAACAGATGCTTCTGCTTCACGTTGTGAAATCTCTACTGATTGTTGTGCAGCAACCATTTTGCCTTGCATATCAGCCAATGCCTTAGCAGACTCTAAAGTCTTACGTTGGTCTTGAGCTTTACGTTGAGTTTCGAATGTTACCTCTTCTTCTTGTGCGATCTTACGATCTGTAAGAGTTTTCATAAGTTCTGCAGGAGGTGTAATATCTCCAATCAATGTGTCTACTGCATGTACGTTGTATTCGTCCAATACTTTACTGATTGAATCTTTAGCAGCATTCTGTCTTGTTTGACGTGTACTTAAGAAAGAGATAACATCTGAATCCTGTGCAGAGTTACGGAAGTAGTTACCAATTGTTGGCTCAAGTACCTGTGAAACTAAA
>Ga0222712_10004434_pt1 | contig 14682 bp, 13 predicted proteins | sample C33_657DmetaG_FD_165043 | JGI IMG/M metagenome (GOLD analysis project Ga0222712, IMG submission 165043) | Estuarine water microbial communities from San Francisco Bay, California, United States - C33_657D | ecosystem: Environmental > Aquatic > Marine > Unclassified | place: USA: California... | reverse complement strand
CACCGTCACCGCATCGGGCACCTGGCCGGCGTCCCCCAGCGTGGGGGCCACGGGGTACAGGTGCCTGCCGTTCTCCTTCCGCTCCACCAGGGGCAGGAACTTGCCCGCCTCGCGTGTTTTGCCGTCACGTACCACGCCGATGGCAATCCCCGGCCGGCGGTAATAAGTGTTCAAGGCGCTCACATACCGCGCCGCCAACGGATTGTCCTTGGTGATGGTAACCGCCAGCAAATCCACTTCCTTGCGGGTTGCCAGACTGTGCAGCATCGCCATGGCCAGCACATCGTCGCAGTCGTTGCCGATATCGGTGTCGAAAATCACCGGCACCGGACGAGCGGGTACCTTCGGGGCCGGACCGCCCGGGCCGGATTCCTTCCCTGCCCCCTGGCCGTGTCCCCCACCCGCGACAGCCAACAGCCCCGCAACCACCAAGCCTGTTTTCCATCCGCCCATCTGCTGGATCCCCCGGGAATTTCCCCTCTCTTGTCATTTGGCCCTACATTAACCGAAAAAAACATGGATTGCCCTGTTTTTCAGGCAGTTAATCATTCCCTCCCAAATCCCCAAGCCTGCCAAAAATCATGCCCACCAACCGGGTATGCATGGTGGAAAGGCCGTTTTCCTTTCGGTAGATTAGATAAATCTTTGCCTTGTTTTGAATTCATTAACCGTGAGGTTTTTCCCATGCGTAGTTGCCTGGCCTTGGCCCTGTGCGCCGCCTGCCTGGCCGTGCCACTTTTTGCCGAAGATTGGCCCCAATGGCGTGGCCCCAACCGCAACGACCAATCCCCCGAGACCGGCCTGAAAAAGTCGTTCGACGGCAAGGCGCCGCCCGTTGTCTGGGAAATCAAGAACGCCGGCGTCGGCTACTCCGGCCCCTCCATCCACAAAGGTAAGGTTTACCTCGTTGGCGGAACTGTCGAGGCCCCCAAGGAGGACTCCTCGGAGAAAAAGGAAGAACCCAAAGGAAAAGGCCGCCGTGGCGGACCCGCCCAAAAACATATTGACGAGGTTTTCTGCCTGGATGAATCCAACGGCAAGGAACTCTGGCGGGTGAAAGTTGGCAAAGAATACGAGGACAACGGCTCCGATTCCAATTGGGGGGGAGGTCCTCGGGGCAACCCCACGATTACAGATGACGGCCACCTGTACACTCTTGGCATCCGGGGCGATGTCTACTGCCTAAAAGCTGGTGACGGCTCATTGGTCTGGACAAAGAACTACGAAAAAGACATGGGCGGCAGGCTGATGAGCGGCTGGGGCTTCAGCGAATCTCCCCTGGTGGACGGTGACAAACTCGTCTGCGTGCCGGGCGGTGACAAAGGTACCTTGGCTTGCCTTAACCGCAAAAGTGGCGAGGTCATCTGGCGCTCCACCGAACTCAAGGATGCCGCCGGCTACTCCAGCGTGGTCAAGGCGAACCTCTCGGGCGTCGACCAGTATGTCGTGCTCACCGGCAGCAATGTGGTCGGCGTGGCCGCCGACACCGGCAAGCTTCTCTGGAGTTATGACTGCAAGGACCGCTACAAGGTGGCGGTGATCCCCACCCCCGTGATCGTCGGCAAGGACATGGTCTACGCCACCTCCGGCTACGGCGCCGGATGCGACCTGATCAAGATCACCGGCGACGCCGGCGGGCAAAAGGCCGAGAAGGTCTTCTCCAACCGGGATCTGGCCAACCACCATGGCGGCGTGATTTTCAAGGATGGATTCATCTATGGCCACGGGGATGGCAAGGGCTGGATCTGCCAGGATATGAAGGATGGCTCCACGAAGTGGTCCAGCCGAGGCAACAAGGCCCCTGAAAAGGGCTCGGTCACCTACGCCGACGGCGCCCTGTTCTGCTACGGCGAGGATTCCGGCACCCTGGTGGTGGTGGAAGCCAGCCCCAAGGAATACAAGGAGCTGGGCCGTTTCAAGATCACCGGCGAAACCAAACTGCGCCGCCCTAGCGGCAAGTTCTGGACCCACCCGGTCATCGCCAACGGCAAGCTCTACCTGCGCGATCAGGACCTTCTGTTCTGCTACGACATCTCCGGCAAGTGATCACCGCCTGATCCAAACCCAACCTTCACGGGCCGGCCCTTTCTGGGCCGGCCCTTTCCGCATCCCGTCACCACCCGCCAAGGCCCACCCATGCGTCATTTACTGCTTGCTTGTGGCTTGACCCTTCTGGCTACAACCCTGTCCCCGGCTCGCGATCGCTGGACGCCGGAAAAAGCCCAGGAATGGTGGAAGAACCGCGGCTGGGTGTCCGGCGCCAATTACCTGCCCAACAATGCCATCAACCAACTGGAAATGTGGCAGGCCGAGACTTTCGATCCCGCCACCATCGACCGCGAACTTGGCTGGGCGCGCGACCTGGGCTTCAACAGCATGCGGGTCTTCCTGCACCACCTGCCCCACGAGCAAGACCCCGCGGGCTTTCTCGAGCGGGTGGACAAGTTCCTGTCCATCGCCGCCAAACACAAGATTGGCGTCCTGTTCGTCCTGTTCGACAGCTGCTGGGATCCCAACCCCGTGCTGGGCAAGCAGCGCGATCCCAAGCCAGGCGTTCACAACTCGGGCTGGGTGCAGTCCCCAGGCGCGCGCGACCTCGTTGACCCCAAGCGCCACGCGGTGCTGGAGAAATACACCCGCGGCGTGATCGGCCGTTTCAAGAACGACCCCCGCGTGGACGGCTGGGATGTCTGGAACGAGCCCGACAATCAAAACGACAACAGCTACGGCAAGAACTGGCTCAAGCAGGAGCCAGCGCGCAAGGTGGAGCGCACCCTGGAATTGCTCACCCAGGCCATGCGCTGGGCGCGGGAATCCGACCCCTCCCAGCCGATCACCTCGGGCGTGTGGATCGGCCAGTGGCCCGAGGATGGCAAGCTGTCCCCCACCGAGCGGGTGCAGATCGACCAGTCCGATGTGATTTCTTACCACAGCTACGATCCGCTCGATCGTTCCCGCAAGTGCGTGGAGAACCTGCGCCGCTACAACCGCCCGATCCTCTGCACCGAATACATGGCCCGGCCGCAGGGCAGCACCTTCGATCCCATGCTGGGCTACATGAAGGAACAAGGAGTGGGAGCCTACAATTGGGGCTTCATCGAGGGCAAATCCCAAACCAACTACCCATGGGACTCGTGGCAGAAGCCCTACAAAACCGAGCCGCCCGTCTGGTTCCACGACATCCTGCGCACCAACGGCAAACCCTACCGCCAGGCGGAGGTGGATTACATCCGCAAGGTGACAGGGGCTGCGAAATAATGTGCTTCACCAAAAAGCCCGTCAGGCATCGTCCTGATTTTTGGCCAGCAGATTCAACAGCAAAGGCAGGAGATTCGGAACCTCCTTCTGCACTAGGCTCCACAGGGTGGCCTCGTCCAAACCCAGATAACCATGGATCAACTGGTTTCTGGTGGCAACTATTTGCCGCCAAGGTATTTCTGTATTTTCCAACCTGACTTTGTCAGGAATCCGCGTCGCCGCCTCACCAATCAGCTCCAGATTCCTGAGTGTGGCATCGCGAACCAGGGAGTTTTCCTCAAACGCTTTTTGGGTGAGGCCCTGGGTGTATTCAATCACCCTTCTGGAAAAACGAACCATGTCCTCCACATAGAATCGCCATGCGCGCCTGCCTTTGTCAGACATGAATCGCCTCGCGTTCAATGAAAGGGCGTAGTTCACTTCTCAAGGCGGTTTTAGTGACCAAATCCACAGGCTTTCCCAACAAATCCTCCAGGTAAAATTGCAGGCCGAAAAACCGGCTAGCCTCCGGTGGATGGTCAAAGACGACCAGGATATCAATGTCGCTGCCGTGCGAATGCTCCTCACGGCTGTATGATCCGAACAAAGCCAAGTCCTTCACCCCGAATTGGACAACCAATTCTGGCTTTTTGTCGGTCAATAGCGCTAAAACCGAAGCCCTGTCCACGGCACTACCACCCACATTCCACAGTCAAAAATCCGCTCAACTCTAACATTATATATGTGATTGAATGTTCAAATCCCCACCCGCCCCGGGTGGCTGTACACATTCATGCTGCCGCCTTTGGCGAATCCAACCAGCGTGATCCCATGCTCCATTGCCAGATCCACCGCCAGGCTGGTGGGCGCCCCCACGGCGGCGACGAATGGAATGCCCGCCACGGACGCCTTCTGGATGATTTCATAGCCCACTCGTCCGGAGATCGCCAGCAGGTGCTCCCCCAGCGGCATAACACCCCGCAACAGACTGGCGCCTATCACCTTGTCGAGCGCGTTGTGCCGGCCCACATCCTCCCGCAGCAACACAAGGCCCCTGTCCAGTGAAAACAGTCCCGACGCGTGCACCCCGCCCGTTTGCGCGAAAAGCCTCTGCCCCATCCGGGCCTGTGCCATCATGTCGGTGATCCGCTCCGGGCTGACCCTCCAGTCCGAAGTCCCACGGGTGGCTTTCACCGAGAGCGATTCAATCGATCGCTTGCCGCACGCTCCGCAACTCGAGGTGCTGTAAAAAAAACGCTCAATGCCTCGGCCCCGCGATGGCGCCTCCAACCGCACATCCACCACGGTTCCGCCCATGCCGTCCTGGGGCGCATCCTCCACCCGCTCCACCGCCAAAATTTCCCGCGCGGCGTCGATCACCCCCTCGCAGAACAGAAATCCCGTCACAAGTTCCCTGTCTTCCGGCTCGCCTCCGGGTGTCCGCATCAGCACCGCTGCGGGGCGGCCATGCAGGCGGATTTCCAGGGGTGCTTCCACCGCCACCGCGTCCCCTTCGGCGGGTCCGCAAGGCGCGCCGTCCCGGATCCGTTGGACCTGTCGCCGGTTCAATCCCGGGTATTCTTCCTGCAAGTTCGTTTCCTTGTCCATCCATTCACCTGGTTCGCCACAACAAGGCTTTGGCCCCATCCTATCGCCCAATCAAGACTTGTGACGATTTTCCAGCAGGGTCAGCGGCCACATTCGCTGTTTGGACTGGCCCGTTTGACCGATTAGAATCAAGGAAAACCCGGTTTGGAATGGGCATCAACCCATTCCCGCAAACCCGCCCCAGCAGGTGAGCCATGATCAGCAAGAAACCACGCCCCGGTCGCCCGCGCCTCACCCATCCCCTAATCCGCGAGGGTTCCACCCTCCGCCAAGCCTCTTGGGACGAGGCGCTCCATCGCATCGCCACCGCCCTGAAAGACAACCGGGCCCTCCACGGCGACAAGGCCTTCGGCATCTTCAGTTGCTCCAAAAGCACCAACGAGATGAACTTCGTGGCCCAGAAGTTCTGCCGGCAGGTGATGGGCAGCAACAACATCGACAGTTGCAACCGAACCTGACACGCCCCGAGCGTCGTCGGTCTGGCGACAGTTTTCGGGATGGGTGGTGGCACCAACAGCTACAGCGAGATCGAGGAGACCGATGTCATCCTCCTGTGGGGCTCCAACGCCCGCGAGACGCACCCGATCTTCTTCCATCACCTGCTGAAGGGCGTGCACAACGGCGCCCGCCTGTTCGCGATCGACCCGCGCCGCACCAGTTCGGCCCGCTGGGCGGACACCTGGGTTGGCCTCGATGTCGGCACTGATATCGTCGTCGCCAACGCCATGGGCCGCGAGATCATCGCCCAAGGCTGGCTTCATGAGAAATTCATCCGCCACGCCACCACCGGTTTCGAGGCGTACCGGGAATCGGTCGAACCCTTCACGCTGGCCGAGGCCGAACGCCTGAGCGGTGTGCCCGGTCACATCATCCACAACATGGCCAAGGCCTACGCCACCGCCAAAACCGCGATGATCTGCTGGACCCTCGGCATCACCGAGCACCACAATGGCGTCGACAATGTCTCCTCGCTGATCAACCTGTCCCTGCTCACCGGCCATGTCGGCCGCTATGCCAGCGGCCTCAACCCGCTGCGGGGCCAGAACAATGTGCAGGGCGGCGGCGACATGGGCGCCCTGCCCGACCGCTTCCCCGGCTTCCAGCATGTGGAAGTAGAGGCCAACCGCCTGAAGTTCGAGAAAGCCTGGAACACCAAACTACCCCCTAAACGCGGCTGGAATCTCACCGGCATGCTCAACGCCATGGGCACCGGTGAACTGACGGCCCTGTTGATCCTGGGCGAAAACCCGCTGCAATCCGAGGCGGATCGCCACCACGCTGAGCACGCCCTGCGCAACCTCCACTTCCTGGCTGTGCAGGACCTCACCCTCACCCCCACCGCCGAGCTGGCCCATGTGGTCCTGCCCGCCGCCGCCGGCTGGTGTGAAAGTGATGGCACCTTCACCAACAGCGAGCGCCGGGTCCAGCGTGTGCGCAAGGCGGTCAACCCACCAGGCCTGGCAAAGGATGATGGTCAGATCCTTTTCGACCTGGCCCGCGTGATGGGCTACGACTGGGGCGAGTACAGCGCGGAAAAGGTCTGGAACGAGCTGCGGTCACTCAGCCCGGTCCACACTGGCATGAGCTATCTGCGCCTGGAACAGGAAAACGGCCTGCAGTGGCCCTGCTACGACGAAGCCCACCCCGGCGAGATGTTCCTGCACAGCCGGCTGTGGGAGGAACCCCTGAAGGGGCCCCCCGTCGCCTTCCAGGTCGTCCACCATTCCCCGCCCGTGGAACCGCTCACCCCGGAGTTCCCCTTGCGCCTCACCACCGGCCGTCGCCTCGACGACTACAACACGGGAGTGCAGACCGAGGGTTTCGAATCCCCGCTGCGCCGCGGCGAGACGATCGACCTCTGCCCGGAGGATGCCCGCAAGCTCGGTATCTCCGATGGCGAGGTGGTGCGGGTGGTCTCCGCGCGCGGCTCCATCGAGGCCCCGGCGCGCCTCACCCACAGCCTGCGCCCCGGCCTGACCTTCATGACCTTCCACTTCCAGGATTCGGTCAACACCAACATCCTCACCATCGACGCCACCGACCCGCGCTCGGGCACCGCCGAATTCAAGGCCTGCTCCATCCGCGTGGAAAAGCTGGCCTCGCCCACCCCGGCCTGACAGGAATCGCTGCATGGATATCAAGGTGAACGGCCCTGAGCCCACCGCCGCTGAACGCGACGCGGTGGATGCGGTGTTGGGCCCACCCGTTTCCGCCTGGTCCGGCGGCAAGCGCGACCTCGGCAAGGAAGGCCGCATCACCCTCCTCGGCGGCAACGAGGCCCGGGCCCAGCGCCACCTCCTGCTCCCCGCCCTGCATGGTGTGCAGGACCGCTTCGGCTGGCTGCCCACCGGGGCCTTGGCCTATCTCGCCAACCGCCTCACCGTGCCCCCCGCCGATGTCCACGGCGTGGCCACCTTCTACCACCTGTTCACCCACCAGGGCGGTGCCCCCATCCATGTCCATGTTTGCGACGACATCGCCTGCCGCCATCGGGGCGGCTTGGATTTGCTGAATCAATTGAAGCAGCAACACACTGGATCGAAAACAGTGGAGGTACACCCAAGCCCCTGCCTGGGACTGTGCGAGCGGGCTCCAGCCGCCTTGGTGTTGCGCGCGGGCAAGCCAGCCCAGGGGTGCGCTGTGGGGCACGCCTCAGCAGAATCGGTGGCCGCCGCCTTGAAAGCCGACAGCTTCCCCGATGCGGGAATCGACTGGCTGCAAAGCGCGGTGCCCCAAGGCGGTGACCCGTCGGCGGATTTGGGATTGTTGCCCCGGGTGGGCAAGTGCAATCCTGCCAGCCTGACCGATTACCAGGCCACCGGTGGTTTCGCCGGACTCAAGCGGGCCCTGGAACTGGGCACCGAAAAGACCATCGCCGAGGTCACCACTTCCGGCATCGTTGGCCGCGGCGGGGCCGCGTTCCCCACCGGCCGCAAGTGGGACGCTGTCGCCCGGGCGACCGACCTGGTCCGCTATGTCGTCTGCAACGCCGATGAATCCGAACCGGGCACCTTCAAGGACCGGGTGGTGATGGAGGGGGATCCGTTCGCCCTCGTCGAGGGCATGACCATAGCCGGCCTGGCCGTGGGAGCCCAAAAGGGATTCCTCTACATCCGCGGCGAATACCCGCTGGCGATCCGCCGCATGCAGCACGCCATCGATCAGGCGACCGGTGCCAATCTGCTGGGCGACAACATCCTGGGCAGTGGCAAAAGCTTCCAGATCGAGATCCGCCGCGGCGCGGGCGCCTACATCTGCGGCGAGGAAACCGCCCTCTTCAATTCCATCGAGGGCCAGCGGGGCGAGCCCCGCAACAAGCCCCCGTTCCCGGTGCAGCACGGCCTCTTCAACCAGCCCACCGTCATCAACAATGTGGAGACGCTGGCCAACATCCCACTCATCCTGCGCGAGGGAGGTGCCGCCATCGCCGCCCTGGGCACGCAGGGCTCCAAGGGCCGCAAACTGTTCTGTGTCTCGGGCAATGTCGGCCGGCCGGGCGTCTATGAATTCGTCTTCGGCATCACGCTGCGCCAGTTGATCACGCAGGCGGGCGGGGTTCCCCACGGACGGGCCATCCAGGCGGTGCTGCTCGGTGGCGCAGCCGGCGCTTTTGTCGGGCCCGACCAGCTCGATGTCCCCCTCACCTTCGAGGGAACCCGCGCCATCGGGGCCACGCTCGGCTCCGGGGTGGTCATGGTCTTCGATGACACGGTCGACCTGGGCGACACCCTAGCCCGCATTGCCGCCTTCTTCCGCGATGAATCCTGCGGCCAGTGCGTCCCCTGCCGGGTGGGCACCACCCGCCAGGAAGAACTGGTGCAGCGCCTGCGCCGGGGCAAGACACTGGGCACCCAGGCCGATGAAACAGCGCTCCTGGACGAGATCAGCCAGGTGATGCGCGACGCATCCATCTGCGGCCTCGGCCACACCGCCTCCAGTGCGTTGCAATCCGCAATCAGGCTGTTCGGAACAAAAATCCTTTCCGGCAAATCCGCGGAGAAAAACCATGGCTGAACCGTTCCGCGAACCGGAAATGTGGTTCCACGCGCCTCCCCGGCCCACCCGCATTCCCCTGCCTCCAGTGCGGGAAGAGAAACCCCCGGTCGAGCTGACCGTGGACGGCCAAACAATCCGGGTTCCAGAGGGGGCCACGCTGCTCGACGCCTGCAAGGCACGCGGGCTCGACATCCCCACCGTCTGCTTCCACCCCAACTTCACGCCGGTCAATGTCTGCCGCGTGTGCGTTGTGGAACTGGAAGGTTCCCGCACCCTGGTGCCGTCCTGCTCGCGCAAAGCCGAACCCGGCATGGTGGTGAAGACTGACAGCGCCCGGGTGCAAACCTCCCGCAAGATGGTCCTCGAGTTCCTCGCCTCCTCGGTGGACCTGTCCACCGCGCCCGAACTGCAGGCCCGCTGCCGGGAATATGGAGCCAAACCCGAACGCTACGGCCAGCCTGAACCCGCCCATCCCGCGGGCGAGCGGGACAGCCGGGTCGCCGGCCACCACCATATTCCTTCAGGCCAACAGGCCCAGCGTGTCGCCCAACCGGTCAAGGTGGACAACTCCCTCTATGTGCGCGACTACTCCAAATGCGTGCTTTGCTACAAGTGCGTGCAGGCATGCGGGGACGAGGCGCAAAACACCTTCGCCATCGCCGTGGCCGGGCGCGGCTTCGACGCCCGCATCTCCACCGAGAACGCAGTCCCCCTGCCCGATTCCGCCTGCGTCTACTGCGGCAACTGCATCGGCGTTTGCCCAACCGGCGCGCTGATGTTCAAGAGCGAGCATGAAATGCGCGAACAGGGCACCTGGGATGAAAGCCGACAGAAACAAACCGACACCATCTGCGGCTACTGCGGCGTGGGCTGCACCCTCACCCTGCATGTGCAGGACGACACCATCGTGAAGGTCACCTCACCCGCCGATATCGACATCACCCGCGGCAACCTCTGCATCAAGGGCCGCTTCGGATTCGAGGGGATCAACAACCGGTGACAAGCCTGGTCATCACTGAAAAAAGCCGGCATTGCCTTTTGAAACTCAATTGCCCCAAACTATGGTTCGATTCCAACAAACAACCCCGGCCCGCATTGCCGGACCGGGGTCGCTCCAAAAACCAACGGACTCCTACTTCCAGTCATCCGTCCGGAACGGATAAGCCGGCAGCCCTTCCTTGTTGGTCAGGCTCGGCTCGGCCAGTTCATCCCAGGCGAAGCGCACGGCGGCGATCTCATTCACTCCCTCGGCGCTCACCACCACCTCGTTCCCCTCGATCACCGCCTTGGCAGGCACGAACTTCTTGTCCGGCCCGGCCACGCTGAAGTGGCTCACCGCTGCCCCGAACCGGGTGGTCAGACCGTTGTCTGCGCCGTCAAAGCTGATGCGGGCCTTGCCACCCTCCAGCTTCACCGCTTTGAACATCGGGCCGTAAAGGGCCAAGCCCTGTTTGCCGTAGGTCTTGGCCAGGGCGATGTTGGCCAGCCGCCGGCCCACCTCCTGCTTGTTGGTGGGATGGATGTCATTGATGTTGCTGATGTCGGTGGTCTGCGCCATGCCGGTCCCGGGAATCTTTAAGGCCGCCATCTGCGCCTCCCACAAAAAGGGCAGGCCGGTGCTCTTGTAGCGATAGGGCGCGATCTGCACGAAATAGAACGGCATCGCCTCATCGTTCCACAGCTTGCGCCAACCGTTGATCAGCGCCTTCATCTTCTCGGTGTACAGCATCCCCTCGCCATTGTTCGACTCACCCTGGTACCACAGGGCTCCGCGGATGCCATATGGCACAAACGGCGCGATCATGCCGTTGTAAAGCGCCAAAGGGGTCTGGAAGTTGATGTTCCCCTTGTCGTCCTTGGTGGGGAAGGTGTCCAGCTTGTCGGCGATCTCCTTGAGCGCCGGCACACTCCTGAAACCGTCGGGCGTGGTCCACGGCTCGATGCGCGTGCCACCCCAGTTCGACCCGATCAGGCCCACCGGCACATTGGCAAATTCCGGATCCTTGCGCAGGTTCAGCGCGAAGAAATAACCCACGGCAGTGAACTCACCCACCGTCTTCGGTGAGGCCGCTTCCCAGCCCTTGGAAGGCACATCCGTCTCCGCCTTGGTGGAAGGACGGTGCGGGATCTTGATATGGCGGATCAACGGGTGGTTGCCGTTCAGCTTCTCTTCGGTCGGGTAGGCGGAGATGTTGACCGTCCACTCCATGTTGGACTGGCCGCTGCACAGCCACACCTCGCCAACCAGCACGTCGGTAAAGCTCTTTTCGGTGCTGCCCTTCACCGCCAGCGTCTGGCCGTTGGCGTTCGCCTTCTGGGCCGGCAGGTTCACCGACCATTTGCCTTGGTCGTCCGCCTTGGCGCTGGCTTTCGCCTCACCCAGGCTCACCGTCACCTCGGCGCCAGGATTATCCCAGCCCCACACGGGTATCGGCTTGTCCCGCTGCAGCACCATGTGGTTGCTGAAAATGGACGGCAATTTCACCTCGGCGCTCGCCGGGGCGGCCAGGCCCAGGCACGCCGACAACACCAAACCCAAACCGCGCATGCGGATCATTTGTGGTTACTCCCAATTGGTAATCGATTTCAGGGTGGTACCCCGAAGATGGTCAGATTCTAAGGTACGCTTCGCCATGGTGTGAGGATTTTTTCCATTTCTAAGAAAATCGTCACACTTTGGGATTCCTTCTGAAAATCCCCCGCTAACGGCAAATTCACTAGGAAGTCAGGAATGGCCGGCCCAAGGGTGATGCCGCCCTTGAAACGCCTAGGCTCGAAGCGCTGATTCCACATGCTTTTTGAAATTGGTCAATATTGCCAGCCAACCAGACCTTTGTTGCTCAGTAGAATGTTCCTGTTCCGGGTCAAATGTTTCCCGAACTATCACACCACCATCGACAGGCACAAACTCAACTAATAAGACCCTGTCCCCAAACTTGGACTCGATCAGCCTATGATCCGCAATCCGGGTATAAGTTCCAGCGAAATCAAACCCGAAGCTCCCATCCTTTGCCTCCATTCGAGACGAATAGGTGCCGCCCACGCGCAGGTCCACCTCGGATTTTGTTGTGTGCCAATCTTCGGAGGCGGTGTTCCACTGCATGATTTCACTGGGTGTGTTCCAATGATGCCAAACTGCCCGTATTGGTGCTTCGACAGTGACCTCAATCTCGATTTTTTCCACGGGCATGTTCTCCCCCTCTAATCTGCCAACCATTCAGAACCCAGGCTGATTTCGCAAAAGTATCACTTCACCGCCATCCAGCGCCCGGTCAAAAATCATCAATTCATCCAGGTCCCCGATGTAATCGATTCCCAGCAGGATGGCGGTCTCCTTCAGGTCCCAGGTGAAACGCATCGGCTGGTTCACCGAGCCCATCGCCTTGCCATCCAGATACAGGGCCGCCTTGGCCGGCCCCTCCGCGTTCACCCCCTCGAAGGTGAAGGCCACATGCTTCCATGCCTGCCTTGAGAAACCCGGTTTCTTCACTGTCACCATCGGGCGCTTTTCCACCGGCCACTTGTCATAGGGAATTTTCTCGGGGTTCCAGAAGACGAAGTCCGAGAAACATCCGAGCCGAAAGTCGCGCGGCAGATCCTTGTCAAAATCCACCCACAGCGCACCGTTATCCCAGCCTTTTTGTGTGATCTGGATCGGATCGCAATGCCCGGGCTGCAAATCCTTGTCCGGGTCCAGCCGCATCCAGAAGCTCACCGTGCCCGACCAACCTTTGGCCTTGTAGGGCATCGATTCCCCCTTGAAGCAAATCACCTGGGGCGCCTTTTTGCCGAACCGTAGGCAATCTCCCTTCACCCCCTCGCCCTTGGCAATCGTCACATCCGCCCGGGCGATCCCCGGCGTCCACTGCTTGCGGGCCAGCGATTCCACCGTGTAAATCCGCTTGTCCCCGGGGGCCACCACGGCGTCACCATTCCCCTCAAACCCGGCATGGAAGCGCAGCGCCTCCATCACCCGGCCCCGGTCGGCTTCCTGGGCATGGGTGCGAGCGGAATGCGGGTTAACCGTCAGCAGGGCCACGAACAGGGTTATGCGTGTTTTCATGATGCACCGGGGTACGCCAATGGGATTTCCCTCAGGGTATCCGAATTCCCTGCCCGTACCGAAAAACCGCCAAAGGACCGAATCTTTCCCTAAACCCAGATGTATCAATCGATTGCGTCAGCAGATATTTCCGGGCCAATCGGTTGCGCCGCCCGGTCCGTCTCAATTGCAAGGAAAACAGCCTTTCAGGGCCTTTTCAATCAAACGATGCCAGCCGTAAAATGGCCATCGTTTTCAGGAGAATCGGCGATGTCCACACGCTTTCGTCCCAGGCTGGAAGGCCTCGAAACCCGCAGCGTCCCCGCCAGCCTGTTCGCCTCCGCCCTGGAATGGGTACCCAACCCCGCGACCGATGCCCACACGCGGGTGATGGACCAGCAGCCGGAAGAAATCGCCCCGGCAACCGCTGTGCTGTGGGATGTCGCCCCGGGCGCAGCCGTTGCCCTTTCCGCCCCGGACGCTGACGACTCGGTTTGGGTCGGCTTCCAGGCTGACCATCTAGGCTACGGTAATGACAACCTTCTCACCGATTGGCTCTTTGCCGAGGGTTCCTTTCACTCCGCCTGAATTGGCCCAATCCCTTTTCCACCCGAAACTGGCACGCTGTATCCAAAGGCCTTAATCTTGGGGACAGGAATACCGGGCAATTTGTTTCCGCCCGGACCAACCCCAGGACCCTGATCATGCGTTTCTTGCTCTCCCTCACGGCCATGTTGGCCCTGGCCACCTCCTCCATCGCCGCCGACCCTCCGGCTGATTACTTTTTCCAACCCAAAGACCGGATCGTCTTTCTGGGTGACAGCATCACCGAACAGTACCAGTACAGCAACTATGTTGAGCTGTACCTCACCGGGCGGTTCCCCAAGGCGGATTTCTTTTTCCTGAATGCCGGCATCGGCGGCGACACCGCCCAGGGTGGGGCCAATCGCTTCAAGTCCCAGGTGCTGGCGGAAAAACCAAACAAGGTCACCATCAATTTCGGCATGAACGACGGCGGCTACGGCAAATTCAATCCCGAGGCCAACAAACGCTTTGTCGAGCGCACCCGCGACATGCTGCGCATGGCCAAGGATGCCGGCGTGCAGGTGGCCCTGATGTCACCCAACGCCGTTGATCCCCGCAACAAATCCAACGGCGCCGAATATGTCGAAACCCAAAAGACCTTCTACGCCCCCCTCGCAGGCGTGGCCAAGGAATTCAGCTTCCCCTTCGTCGACCAGTACGCCGTCACCCGCGCCGCGCAGGACCGCATGGCCGTGGACGACCCCAAGGCCGAAAAGGCCAAGCCCTATTACGATGGCTTTCACACCTCGCCCCCGGGCGCCATGCTGATGGCCCACGCCATCCTCACCGGCCTCCATTCCCCCGCGCTGGTCAGCGAAGCCTCCATCGATGCGGCAGCCGCCAAGGCCGAGGGCAAGCAATGCGCCATCACCGACCTGAAAGCCTCCGCAGGCGGTGTCGCATTCACCCGCGTCGACGAGGCCCTTCCCTTGCCCCTGCAGAAAGACTGGCTGCCCATGCTGCCCTACACCAACCAGCTCAAGGATCTGAACTGGTACGGATTGAAGGTGGCCGGCCTGAAGGACGGCACCTACCTGGTAAAGATTGATGGCGAGGAGGCGGGAAAATTCTCGGCCGCCCAACTGGCTGAGGGTGTGAACCTCGGCAACGCCACCTCAGGCGGCGTGTGGAAACACGGTCAGGAGCTGTTCCAGGCCATCGAGGCCAAGAACCGCCTCGTGCATGGTCGCTTCCGCGGCGTCCACCTGGCCAAC
>Ga0222712_10004432_pt1 | contig 14684 bp, 16 predicted proteins | sample C33_657DmetaG_FD_165043 | JGI IMG/M metagenome (GOLD analysis project Ga0222712, IMG submission 165043) | Estuarine water microbial communities from San Francisco Bay, California, United States - C33_657D | ecosystem: Environmental > Aquatic > Marine > Unclassified | place: USA: California... | reverse complement strand
AAGTAAATATAAAGTAGAATTAAATAATTTAAATATTCAGAGGGGCTCATATGATGTTATAGTAAGTAGAAGATTAGGAAATAGAGCAAATGAGCCCCTAATTAAATCAACATTTTAAGGTTTTTAAATATAATAAATATGAATGAGGAAAACAAAAATATTAAAGTAGAAACTTTAAAAGAATATTTAATTAGAAAAAATATTTTAAAAAATATTAAAAAAATCAAAAAGTGAGAATAAATATTTAATATATAGTATAGAGGTTAGTTTCGTTATATAGGGGTGGAAGTCATGAGCCACCTCTCCTCTAAAAAACGAAACGGAAAAAAATATAACGAGAAAATATGTTTAGTACAAGCAAGAAAAGAAATTTCTGGGTTCCCGGATCTAATTTATCAATAGAAGAACTATATGAGTATATTATTGGAGAAAATAATGATGTAGTTAGTTTAAGAAAATATTTATCGGTTATTGATTATAATAAAAAGGATAAGGTATTTGAGGCTATGAAGTCTAAAATACCTATTTTTATGCCTCATGGTCAGTTTAAAGGTTTATTGAATAGGGATTTGGTTAAGTTAAGTGGCTATTTATTTTATGATATAGATAATATTGGTGATGATTTAGATGAGATTAAAAGTAGATTAATAGAGTTTAATCCAACAATGGTTTATAGATCGGTGTCAGGTACTGGTTTAACTATTTTATTTAAGGTTGCTGGTTTAAGTAAAGATAATTTTAATGATGTATATAATCATGTTTTTGATTTATTAATTAATGCTGGTTTTAAGTTAGATGGAGATGCTAAGTCTTTAAACAGGAAGGTTCATTTAAGCCATGATCCTTTTTGTTTTTTTAGTTTAAGTAATGAATTAATTATTGATCTAGATAATTTAAAAACAAAAAAGGTGACATTAGGTGTATGTCCGAGACAAATGAGGAGAGGAGGAGAAGGTATTAGTATACTAAATGTCACCCTCCCAGATAAAAATAATATAATTCCATATAGATATTTAAGTCAAGTAATTAAAATAGAAACAACTTATGATAAAGACTTTGAAACATTTTACACTATTGATCCAATGGAGTACCATTATATTTATATACCATATGATATACCGGATGGAAAGAAGTCAAAAACATATAGAATGATAATTAATAAATTAAAACAAATAAATAAAGATATAACTTTACAAGAATGTTTTAGTTTTATTTATCACGTTAATAATAGAAATACGATTAAAATGGATTTAGATAGATTATGTTGGGTTGTTGGATCATCTTATAGTCAAGAGAATAAGATTAAAGGTAGGATTAAGAAGATCCATTTTAATAAAGATATAATGAAGATAGATAAAGAAGAAAGAAGGGAACTAAGTAGAAAGAAACAATCAGTGGCTGCTAAAGTAAATGGTGCTTTAAGATCAAATAGTACGTTAGAAAAGATAATAGAAGCCAAGAAGGATTTAGAATCAAGAGGGATTAAAGCTACTCAAAAGGAGATTGCTAATGTGTTAAAAATAAATATTAGAACGGTTAAAAGACATTGGGTTGGAGAGTATAAAGACCCGAATAAACATAACTTTAAAATAGAAACATCTAGTGGGTTGGAAGATATAATAGAAAATGATAAACCAAGTGATGTTGATCGATATATTTATGAGATGAAACTTAGAAATGAATTAGGTAAAGATTTAGAAAAAGAAAATAAAAATGAAAATAAAAATAGAGACTACCCGGATGATTGGTCCGAGTTTATAAAAAATAAAGAACGATATGACACAGACACAAGAATTAATTGAACTAACCAAAGAACTAGCCGTTTATAAAATCCATTCCTCTGAAAAGTATCATCGATTTTATCACCTGATTAGAACTTTAAATATTAAAGTAAATCCTTCTTTAATGGTGGATGGTAATGTAAACCCATATCTTTTTAGATGGAGTTCAACTTTCCATATGTTAATTGAGAGCCAACAACCAGTTAAATATATTTCAAATGAAGATGATGATTTTTGGACAACTTTATAAAAATATAAAAAGGGGGGTTAAAAAATTTAATAGATAGTATATGATAAACAAAAAAACAACCTGTGAATATTGTTCTAAGGAATTGGAAGGTAGAAAAGATAAGACCTTCTGTAATAGACGATGTAAAGAACTCTCTAAACAAAAGAGAGAACAAAAAGAAGATAGATTAAAAAAGGCCATTGATTATAATAAAAATATAGTTGAAGGTGTTAAGAGGTTAAAGGAGGCTTTGAAACAATGGAACTAACACAAATTGAAAATAAAAAAGGATGGAATTATCAATATCATAAAAGTTTAGAATATGTTTTATTTATAGTTAAATTTGATGATAAAGTAATATCAACTAGAATTTTGGATGAACTTCCATCAGAGGAAGAATGTTTAAGTATGATGTGTGATACAAAAGAAGAGTTTTTAAAAAAATTATTAGATTAAAACTTACCTATTAATATATAAAACAAAAAAAAACAAAACAAAAAAACAATTATGAAAACAAAGGAAACAAAAGGAAGTGGAATCATGGATGATTTATTCATTGATTTATGTACATTAAAACTTAATGATGGTAGGTTCTACCCAGATATGAAGGACTTGGATAAGATTATTTTGGAACTGACTAAGAAGAAACCCAACTTGAAAAAGTTAAAATTAAGAGATGGCTATCAAATGTCGAATGAAGACGTTGAGTTGATAATGACTTTGATCAAATAAAAATCCCTAAAAAAGGGGGGTATAAAAAAAATTAAAAATCATTATGAATTATAATTTTTCCTTTTTTTGTTTTGTGTCAGGTGAGTTTCCAATTTGGGGAGCTCACCTTTTTTAATATATACTAAAAAATAAAATATTAAAATGATTAAGGAATATTGGAAAAGATTAACATTGAGAACTTATTTAAAGTATATTAAATGTTATCATGATTACCGAGAAGATCCGGATTTAAGTTTCCGTTTAATGGGTGTGTTAGAGAATAAAGATTATTTAGAGATTAAGAACTTACCGATTGGAATCCTCCAAGAAATTTTTAAGCATTGGGAGTTTATCAACGAGGATTTTTCAAAAGAGGAAGAGAGTGCTATTGTTGAATTAGATGGTCAGTCATTTTTTATTAGAAAAGATTTTGGAATGTTATCAATGATGCAGTGGCAGAACTTGGATGAATATTTAAAGTTGAGTGGTGAGAATATATTGGATAATTTACATATGTATATTGCGATTGTGATTCAAGATAGGAATGAATATAGTTGGGAAAACACCAGTAAATATTCAGAACTCCTATTAGATAGGAAGATGTATTATGTAATTCCGAATATTAATTTTTTTTTGCGAGACGACGAGACATCATCAATCAATACCCTGTTGTATTCAGTGGCCGAGGAGGAGAGGAAAGCACTGGAGAACTTGGAGGATACGATGGACTATTCCATCAGTTTAGTGAAAAATGGGGTTGGTATGGTTTGGTGGCGACGTTGGCTAACGATGATCTTCTTAAAGTTGATGAGATTTTATTTAAAAAGGTCGAAGATATATTCCTCTACCTTACATATATGGCTCATAAGAGAGCAGTCGAAAAAAGTAAGCCCAAAAATATAAATTAGTAAAGAAAAAACATCTTATAGAATATGATCAAGGAATTAGTTAATAAATTAATAGAGGTGGCTGAGAGTCATCTAATGATTAAAAGCACGGGTTATGGTGATAATTGGGATATTCAAAAGAGTGAGAACCTATATCCTAATTTTTTTATTGAGTGGCCGTTTAATATTACTTATGAAAATAGTGTTAAGAGGGTTAGTTTAAGTTGGTATATCACGGATTTACCCGGAGAAGACCAAAAGGATTGTTTAGACCTCCTAAATAAAGTGGAACAGATCAATGAGGATATATTGATTCGATTAACTTTGGGTAGTTATGGTGAATGGAACTCTATTGGTTCCCTAAATGCGGTGACTTTAACAGAGTGGATGGGTGATAATGTAGTTGGGATTCGTCAAGAGATTACTTTCAATATATTGAGAACATCTAATAATTGTGAAAGTCCTTTTAAAAATTAAATAGTTTATGTTAAGTTTAGAGGGTGAGATAAATATTATTTTAAAAGAGTTTGGTGATTTATTTATTGAAGCTGCTAAGTTCTATGCGGCTAAATATATTAATAAGAAAACTGGAACGGATACTCTAAGCAACTCTGAACTGATGAAGAATATTAAAGTCAAGGTGGAGGATGAGAGGTTGGTTATTTTGGTGGCTGATTATTATCGATGGATTGAAAGTGGAAGAAAGGTTGGAGCGAAGGGAATACCCATTTCAGTTCTAATAGATTGGATTAGGAGAAAGAAGATCAAGTCGAGTGGGGTTTCAATAAACCAATTGGCTTTCATGATTCAGAGGTCGATTAAAAAGACTGGGATTAGTAAGAGGCCTTTTTTAACCCAGGCTTATAATGAAGCTTCGAAAGAATTTGATAAAAAATTAAATGGTGTAATAGATTCGGTGATGAAAGATGTTTTGATCCGATTTACAAAAAAATAAAAAGTGATATGTTAATAAAAACAGGAATTAGTGGTGGTACTAAAAAATATTTTGATAAGAGTTATTTAGTTGGAGCTTATAATGGAAGAAATACTCTGGATATTACTAAAAAGTCAGAGTCTATTCTATATGCTTTAGTTGGAAGTAGTGGTAGTTCTTGGTATGTACCATCAGATGTTTATTGGCCAGGGAAAGATAATTTTGTCCCGGATGAAAATAAGAAAGTTGAGATTAGGATCCCAATTAGAAATGTTGTTTCAGGTTTATTACTTGATAGTTATTTTGATTTTGAGAATGTTAGATATTATAATTCTTCTGTTATTAATGGTGATTCGGTTTATCAAAAAACAAATACTTTTTTTCTGGAACAAACTTTAACAAGTTGTTTTTTAAAAACAGGTCTTCTTAAAGAATGGAATCAACAATATACACGTTTTACTGAGAATAATATAGAGTTATTAAGTATTAGATTGACCAGGATTAAAAAAGGTGATTATAAAATCAGTAGTAATATGAAATTGATAGAAGATGTTAAACGTAATATTTATATCAACAATGAATGTACTATTACAAATGTACCAGTTTCTCCAGGATATACAGGTCATCATTATAATGGTTTTTGGAATCCAAGTAATTATTTTGATTACTTGAGTTCTAATTTTAAATCAATGATTATTGAAGAATATAGTTTAAGCAGTAGAGCGATTGATAATTTTAAATACTATGATATAGTTTGTAATATTATACCAGCTAATAGTCTGGATATTATTCTGAAATTTTTAGTAGTTTTGATCTTAATGATAAGCTAGAGTTAATTAAGAAAGGAACAGATTTAGCTGACTTTAACATTATATCTATTACAAAAAACTACCCAACTGTTTGGAATAGTTTGGAAAATAAATTTGAGAACTTAAAGCCAACCATTTCTAATTTTAGTTTAGAACCAAAGTCGATTAAAAGACAATTTACTTTTGATTTTAGTGAAGGTTATAAAACATATGATAGTAATTATCTTGAAAGAACTCCTTTTGATGGTAGTGGTTCTACTTACTTAAATTCAATTGGTGAGAGTTGGAATAGAACTTATGAGAACTATATACCAAATAAAAGTTTAAGTACTACTTATAAATTCAATGATGATTATTATCATACTCTAAGTGGTAGTGAGTACCCATTTGATTTTGGTTTAACACCTTCGAGAGTTCCGATTCAAGTTCTAACGAACCAACCCAATTTTAAAAAGTTGAATAAGAAGTGGGAAGTTCTTAGTTTTTTGAATAATAATTATTTTAGTGATTACTATGGTTTATTAAGAATCCCTTCGAAGTTATCTATTAATGTAAAATCTGGTGATGATATTCTTTATAGTGACCTTATCGATTGTACTGCTCCTGTTGACCAACCACATGATAGTGATTTTCTTACTTTTAAGACAGATAGATGGAATACAGCTACTCAATCGGTTGATAGGATTCAAATAGATTATTTATATGGGCTTCAAAATCCCGGAACTAGTTCAACAGATATTGGATATATTACTTATTCACAGACTTATTATCGTGATCCATTAGATACTTCATGTGGTGGTTTAGAAGAGGATGATGATATAACAACTATTATGTTTAAAAACTCATTTGGGGTTTTTGATATATTTGAGTTCGAGGAGACCAGTGAATTTAATTTAGATCGTAAAATAGATATATTTACAAAAACTCCAACGTGGCAAGATACGAAGACTTCCATTTTTGATTCAATTTTAAAAATGGATTTAACTAAGACATATAAAACAACAACCAGAATATTAGATGATGAGGAGTGGGTTTGGTTAGAGGAGTTGGTGAGGTCAAATGATGTTTATGTAGTGGTGGATGGAACTCCATATCCAATTATCATTACGGATATTAGTTATGGGGCTCAAAAGAATGTGGATAAAAAGATTACAATGACTTATAGATTTAGTCGTCCAGAATAAAAATAAAAGATTAAGATGAAGAAGAATATTCAATTAAAGATAGAGAATAAGTTGGTGGATTATATTGATGATTTATCAGTGGTTTTAAATAAAACAGGTGTTGATTTTTCAGATCCGAATAAAAGAAAGAACCCTTATTCGATGACGATTAAAATCCCATTGACTAAAAATAATAAAATAATATTTGAACATATCGATAATCCTCATATTGTTGGAAGGTTTGATAGAACGGAAAATTATTCAGCGAGTTTATTTGTTGATGATTTATTGGTTTTGGATGGTAGTTTTATTTTAAGAAAGATTACAGAAGATGGTTATGAAGGGAACTTAGTTGATGCCGGTTTATCTTTATTCTTGGATTTTGGTGATAAGACTTTACAGGATTTAAAACTACCAGAGATTCCATTTGAAGGTATGATGATTCCATATCAGGATTATGATTATAATAATTATAATAGTTTTAATATACCAGGACTTGGTTGTTTAGATCCATCAATTTGTTTTGATTTTACTTCATTGGTTATTGGTGAAAAAAGTTCTATTAATGGATTACTTGGTGGTAAAGGACTTGATCTTAAAGATTATTATAAGACTAGTTTAGTGGCTTATAGTAACTTTCCATCCAGTGAAGATTTTCCAAATAAAAGAACTTTGACTAATAATTTAGGTTTGGATAATTTTATGCCTCAGATCTACTTTATTAAAGTTGTTGAACAAATGATTAAGGATTTGGGATATGAGTTACAAATAGATGATAATGTTTTAAGAGATTCGACATTACTTTTTCCTTACTTTGGTTCTACATCTCCGGAGTGGAACTGGAAGCATCTATCTAAAACAAGTGTTTTTACTGATTATGGTCAGATTGCCGCTCCGGTTTCATATACTCCAGTGACGAATAGATTTGCAAGACATTTATTAGCTTCTAGTAACAACTTCACAGAGGTTTCTTATTTTGCTAATATTATTCCGATTAATCATAATCCAGAGAACTACCAACAATTTACAAATACAAAAATTGTTTGGAGACCTAGTTCATTACTTACATATAATGACTTTTTGATCCAAGGTAATAGTCCAGAACCACCAGCACCAGATAATCGTATTCAGTTTCAACATATGTTATTGAATGGGGTTCAATATGATTTTAATAATAATTTTAGTGTCTTTAATCCACCTTATTATGTTACTTCGAATAATGGAACTGGTGGTAAGTATGGTCAGGTTTATACGGTTCCGGCTGATGGTGAATATGAATTTGATTTGGAAATAGAGCATCATATTAGAACTTATACTTTTAGACCTCAATACCAAAATTTACCTGGATTTTTACCAGATTTAAATGGATCAGATAATAATTTTTGGATCCATGACTTATGGAAAAGGGATTTAACTGGGATTGCTGGTTATGATGGTAATAATTTTACTAACAATACTTGGATGTATAATAGTCAAGAGCAGTTCTTTGCTGCTAATGCTGTAATGTTTGTAAGGGATGACTTTGATGCTGCTTCTTTGGCTGATGCTTATCAAGAGGAGTTTTCACTGCCTCAAGTTGATAGAAGTGATACAAAATATAAGACGGCTAAGAAGATGAGGAACTTTCTAAATGATTCGGTGGTGGCTTACTATCATCCAATGTTGAGAGATCTTTATTGTGGTGGAAGAGAAAGAAAGTGGGAGGATTATATTAATGATGAGAAATCTATTTTAGTAAATCCAAATCCAATTCCAACTGGGAAAGATACAGATGAATTATTATATATGGGTTTCCAACCCGGAGTGACTACGATTTTAGAATATGATAATAAGATTGGAACTAATTTAACGGCTAATAATCCATTCTACCCGGGTCAATATAATGATAACTACTCTTTAACAGCTCAGTATCAAAGAAAGTTAGTTAGAACTAAAAAGGCTTGGAATAGTTCAGCTTTTTTATCATATGGTCCGGATGGTGTACCAGTTGGTAAAAACTTTCTACAAGATACATATGACTTTACTGGATCAGGAGTTCAGAGAAATCTTTATTCATATGGTAGTGCGGCTGATGGTATTGTTAAGTTTAAGTTTAAGGCTAATCTTAAAAAGGGTGAGCAAATTAGAATGGTTTATTTAACAGCCAGACAATTTGCTATGTGTGATCAGGGTGTTTGGTCAAGAGAGGAATATGCAAATGGTGGTAGTCCAGGATCTTTTGTGGATAAGGTTCATTATAATGATTATTATGGTGATGAGTATAAAGTAAAAAAATATATTATTCGTTCAGTGGATGAAAAACATCAAGAGATGTTAAAGCTTTCTAACTTTCTTCCAAAGATAAAACAAAAGGATTTCTTTTCTGATTTATTGAAGTCGAATAATCTATATTACACGATTGAGAATAATACTGTTAAGTTAAGTAGTTTAAGTGATTATTTAGGAAGTGAGGTTCAAAGTGATTTAACATCTAAAATGTTGGATGGTAAATTTGAGTTCAGTCCACTACAAGTTAATAAGTCAATTACTTATGGTTTATCGATTAAGAAAGACTATGACTTTATTACAGATGTTAATAATCCAACTATTGAGTTGAAGAAAAGTGATAATATTTATTCAGAAGATCCCATTGATTTGACCTCTAAACTATTTTATAGTGGGGTGAATAAGGATTATAATCTTAGACTTTACCCACTTAATTGGAAAGGTGGTTATGAAGTTATTTATGGTTCTTCGTTCTCAACATTTGAAGTTAGTATTCCATCTTTTCAAGAGGGTGGTGATAAAACGACTGCAACTAATGAGAGTAATCCAACTTATAATAGAGGTATGTATTTGGTTAAATATGATAGTTATAAAACATTTAATTATAATCAATATTATAATTATTTAGTTGAAGGTCTTCCTTTGAGTGGTCAATATATTCGATTTGGATTAAGTAAAATGACGGGTGGGTACTTAGATAATATTAATAGATCGAGTCAATTTGATGATGATATTATTAGTAGTGATTCATCGATGGTAGAGGCTTATTTTAATTTAAATGAATTGGATTATATTCAATTGGATTTGAAAAAACCGGTTAGAATAGATGGAGCTCTTTATTATATTCAAAAGATTGAGAACTTTAATCTAACCAAAAAAGGTTTAACAAAAATAATTCTCTTAAAAATATAAATTGGGGTGGTGAAGTCATCTTAATATATAAGAAAAAAAATTAAAAAAGATATGTCAATACAATTAATAAATGGTAGCGATAATTTAGGTCAAGGTTTTAATAAAGCCAACAACAACTTTAAAGAACAAGTTGTTTCTGTTGGTATAGTAAATCAGGATTTACAATTAACAAAATATGATGGTTCTATTTTATCAGTAACTCTTCCAATCCCTTCTAATGGTGGTCAAGTTGTGTCACCGATTGGGAATATTATTTTAGGAACTGTTTCTGGTTCTTATAATCAGGTAACGATTTCACCAATTGATTATGTTTATGGTGGTTCGGCTTTTTCTATTCCAACCCAAACGGTTTTAAATTTAACTAATGGTGATGCTTTATATGATAGAATAGATGCTATTGTAATAGATACTACTTTAAATCAAATTGGAACTGTTGTTGGTTCTCCATCTTCTAGTCCAGTGATTCCAACTATACCATCGAATAAGATTTTAGTGGGTGCTATTTATGTTAAGAAGTTGGCTACTCCAATAACTCCTTATTATAAATTGGTTTATTCTAGTTTTGTAAGTCAGTTACAGGATTTGATTATTAACCAACCACCATCGGTTTCGGTGATAAGTGATCTTAATGATGTTGATGTAATTGCACCACAAGTTGGTCAAGGACTTTCTTGGAATGGTTCAAATTGGGTGAATACAAATATAACTAATTATACATCTTCAAATGGTATAACTCAGAGTGGTTCTAATTATAAGTTGGGTGGTAATTTGGTAAATGATACTTATTTAAATTTATCTCCTTATAAAATAGTTTTTCAGGGATTAACCCAAGCTTCTACTTTTGATAGTAATGCTGATTTGGGTGTTTCAGATGGTTTTAGAATTTATAATAATGACCAGTCCATTGAAGTGAGTGATAATGGTTTATCATTTTATAAGTCAGCTGGTTCTTTGGCTTTAGAGATGGGTTTAACTGGTGGTTCAACTCAGAGTTTTACACAATCTTTTCAATATAAGAGTGGGGTGGTGGCTTTATTGTCAGATATAACTGGTGCTTTGGATCCTATTCCAACGGGTGAGATTGCTTTTGGTGATGGAACTGGGATCACTAGCTCTACTAAACATCATATTGATCCAACTTTAAACAACTTTAAAATTGGTGGTGATGTCAATGTTTTTAATTATGGTTCTCTCCATAACTCTGTTTTAAATGGTTCTAATAACACGATTTGTAATGGATCTTGTAATAACTCTATTTTAGGTGGTTCTTATAATACGTTAATGAACTCATCTCAAAAGAATTCTGTGATTGGAAGTGATAACTCTCTGGTTTGTAATGGGATTTGTTATTCATCTATTATATCTTCAAATAATACTAATATGTATGGTGGTGTTTGTCGTAGTTCTATTATATCATCTAATGGGTCTAGAATGAATAATGGTGTTTGTCATTCATCTATTATAGGTGGTGTATGTAACACGGTTTGTTATGGTTCATCAAATGGTTTTGTAGGTGGTGGTTTATGTAACAAGATTATTGGTGGAGCGAATAGTGGTATAGTTGGTGGTATAAATAATGATGTTCAATGTAATATAAACTCAACTGTGATTGGTGGTCTGGGTAACTCAGTCTCACAATCAGATAGATCATCTATAATTGGTGGTTATTATAATAATATGAATGCTTATACATCCAACTCGGTGATTTTGGGTGGTCAGAATAATGTTGTTCAATGTTCATCACATTCTATAATCTCGGGTCAGTTCAATAGAATTTGTAATAGTTCATCAACATCAGCTATTTTAGGTGGATGTGTAAATGGTGTTTATGCTAGTGTAGGAACAGGTATTATAGGTGGATCTTCTAATACATCTGGCCAATCTTTAAGATCATTTATTGGTGCTGGATATTCAAATAGAACTTGTTTATCTAACTATTCAGCTTTGGTTGGTGGTTGTAATAATAATGTTTATCAATCAACAAATGGTTCTGTGATAGGATCTTGGAATAGTAATATTTTTCTATCTAATTGTAGTTCTATTTTAGGATCTGAGTTTGGATCGGCTTGTTGTAGTCCGAGTTCAACAGTGATTGGTGGTAAATTTAATCAAATATATTGTGGTGGAACTAATCTTATTATTGGTGGTTCTTATAATAATAATTGTTCCAATAATACTAACTCTAGCATTATTGGTTCTAGATTTAGTAATATTTGTAACAGTAGTGACTTTTCAATAATATTAAGTGGTTGTAGTAATACTTTAAATTGTTCAAATTTTGGTTCTATTTTAGGATCTCAAAATAGTGGCCAGTTTAACTCAGATGCTTCAACGATTGTTGGTGGTAAGTGTCATAATATTCAATATAGTAATAATTCATCTATTTTAGGTGGGTATAATAATAACGTTTGTAATTCAATATATTCATCAATATTGGGTGGTAATTCGAACTGTATAGATTTATCATCTAATAGTTCAACTATATTTAGTGGTTCTGGAAATGGTGTTACTGGTTCTGCATATTCATCTATTCTAGGTGGGGTTGGAAATAATATAAATGTTTCTGATTATTCTTCTATTTTAGGATCCAACACGGGTACTATTAGGAACTCCCAATTCTCAACTATTTTAGGTAGTGATTCTGCTTTCATATTTGGTTCAACTCATTCAACTATTTTAGGTTCTACGTTTGTAAACTTATGTAATTCAAAAAATACAGTTGTCTTGGGTGTTAATAATGGTGTTATGACGACCTTCAATAACAGAACCAATGATACGATTGTAAAAGATTTTGTAGTGACTGGATCGATGTCAACTATTATTTCATCGAATGAGTTCTTTGGAATGACTGGAACTGTTTCAGTTGGATCTAACATCTTTAATATTAAGAATGGTTTAATCATCAGTATAACCTAAGAGGGGTTATACTGGTTTTAATATATAATAAAAATAATTTAAAATATGAAATTAGATAAAGTTGAGTTAAGTAATATTAGACTTCCAAATATGGTGGAGGAGAGATCCTTTAATGGTCGTCCTTATGTTTATTATGGTGAGAATAATTTATTCCCTCAGGAGTTGATATTCTTTTCAGATAAGTCAGTGACCCATGCGGCTTGTTTAGAACTGATTAAAACATCGATTGGTGGTGAAGGTTTTACTACAACTCCGGAAGCTACATCATTTTTAGAAAGTCAAGACTTTGAAGTTTCTAATACAACTCTATTGGAAAAAATCTCCAGTTCAATGGCTATTTTTAATGGTTATGCCCTGGAAGTTATTTGGAATAAAAAGGGGGATAAGATTGTTAAAATAAATATACTCCCTTTTGAGAATATTCGATGTGGAATTCCGGATCGATATGGAAAGGTGAGTTCTTACTTTTATAATTCGGATTGGGATAAAAACTCAACTCTATATGAAGAGATAATGGCTTTTGATCCTTTAAAATCAAAAGAGTTTCCCAAACAATTGTTGTATATGAGTTTTAATAATCCAAACTCCTTGTGTTATCCAATCCCAAAATATGTTTCATCAATTAATTATATTGCTTGTGAGTATGAGTTGGGTAAGCATCATTTAAGTTCAGCTGTTAATAGTTTTCTTCCATCAGCGATGATTACTTTTATTGGTAATCCAACGGATGATGAGAGAATATTGAATAAAAGAATGTTTGAAAGAACTTTTGTTGGAGCTGAGGCCACTTCGAAAGTGATTTTAAACTATGTAGACTCGTTAGAACAGAAGGCTATTATTGATCAGTTCAGTGCTAATGGTGTAGTGGATCAATATATTAATACATCGATTGAATGTAGAAATAATATTATTACTTCGAATGGGATTTTATCACCGGCTTTACTGGCTATTGCGGATGGAAATCAAAGCATCTTCTCGAATGGTGAAGAGTTAAAAACTGTTTGGGATATATTTTACAGAACTAAAATCCGTAGTTATCAGATATTGGTCGAGAAGGGGATGAATATAGTTTTAAAATATTCAGGGTTTCCGGATTCAAATTATAAAATAACTCCATATAGTCCAGTGACTATTGAGAGTCAACAAAATAATATACCACAATGAGTTTAGTAATGTATATTAATGAAGACTATTTAAAGAAATTTACTAATTTAAATGGTAATATTGATACGAATATAATTAAGCCAAATATAATTAAGGCTCAAGATATGTATATCTCTTCTTTTTTAGGAAAGGAGTTGGATTTATTATTAAAGAATAAAATCTTAACGAATAGTTTATCTAGTTTAGATATTGAGTTGATGAGTTTAATTAAAAAGGCTCAAGTGGAATTTACTTGTTATCTTTCTTATGTTGATATTCTTTTTCGTTGGATGAATAAGTCAGCTACAACTCCTTCGGTGGAGAATGGAACTAATGTTTCTCGTAATGATATGATTTATGTAAGAGATATTGCTAAAAATCAAGGGGAGTTCTATTTGAATGAGGTGGGTAAGTTCTTATATGATAATCGAGATAGTTATCCACAATATAAGTGTGAGAGTAGAGGAGCTTTTAAGTTCCCATTTGATTATGATAGTGAGGTGAAAGTAAATTTATTTAGTAATAGATCTGGATATAATTTTAATTAAAAGAAAATGAAAAAATACATGGCTAAGATAAAAAGGGATTTGTTAGATCGTCTAACACACTTACCAACGACTACATTGGGATTTATAATTATTCTTTTGGGTTTAGTGTTGGTGGTTTTTAAAGTGATTACAATGGAGCAATGGACGGCTTTTGTGGCTGTGTCTATGCCACTTTTCTTTTATAAAAAGGAAAAGAATATTAAAGAAGAAAATAATGAAGAATAATGGCAACTGAAAATTTATAAGAACAATTGAAATATTTTATATATAAAATAAAAAAAATATTATGGAAGAAAGTGATTTTGATGATTTTGAATTGAAAAGACGAAAAAAGAGGGAATATGAAAAAAAATATCGTGAAATGAACCCAGAAAAAGTTGCCGCTC
>Ga0222712_10004431_pt1 | contig 14684 bp, 9 predicted proteins | sample C33_657DmetaG_FD_165043 | JGI IMG/M metagenome (GOLD analysis project Ga0222712, IMG submission 165043) | Estuarine water microbial communities from San Francisco Bay, California, United States - C33_657D | ecosystem: Environmental > Aquatic > Marine > Unclassified | place: USA: California... | reverse complement strand
TGATATTCAAAATATCACCCAAAACCAATAAGTTGGTGTTCTCCCCCTACAGCAATAAAAAGCTCATAATCAATTGTTTATCAATTTTTTATGGGCTTTTTGTTTTTGCAGAAGTTTCACTACGGGTTTAGTGGAACTGAATCGATACAGTGGCTATGTAAGTACCCCATTCAGTTCCAGCTTATTAGTTAGCAATTTCGGTTTTTTAAACTCACACCGAAAGAGGGACACTTACACTTCTCATCAAAAGAATATGGGTTACCCGAATGAATCTGGTCATTTATAAAATCTTTAAGGCTGCTTACCTCTAGGTGTAGATCAATAGGTAAAGGCTGCATACTGTAAATTTTAAGAAGGTTTTTTATTCTAGGCTTTGGATAAGTTTCTCTAATGCTACTGAATGCTTCTTTTCTGGCATTTGCATCAGATTTTTCATTTTCCATTTAACTGAGGGGAGTCCTTTTACAATTTCAATATTTTCCATACCCAATAAGCCCCAATTAGGATCTTTGGATTTAAAGGAAATAAGAAATTCCTTTTCCTCTATTGTCAGATCAGAATGAATGGTTTTTATTAATAATTCCCTTGTGGTTATCAATTCTTCCAGATTGATATCAATTTGCGTCATTTGATAGAATTCATTCTCATACACACTACGCAATTCCTTTAGGTTGGGTCTCAGCAATTCAGACATTGGCCGCTGATGACTAATTAGAAATATGATAAATGCCTTTCTAAGGTCTTCAGTGAATCCTTCGTTCTCGAATAACAATTTAACATCAAAGAGATCTCTCGGATGTTGGCGATCCAATGCTGCGCATATTTTCCCAGCATATAAATCTGGAATAGAAACCACTTGGATTTCTGCAAATCCAAAATTGTCTTCAACAGATTTTGAGACAGATAACACTTTCTCAGAGAATATCGTACCTCTAATTACTGGAGATAACTCCACTTTGATTCTTACTGAACCATCCGAAACAATCAATCTCAATGCTTCACTTTGTTCATGTGTGTTTTGTACAGAAACCCCTCTAATTGTTTTTTCAATCAGTTTACTGATTCTACCGAGGGCCTCTCGTATATTGGTCAATGCTACTTCCCTTTCATACATTGGCAAATAAACCAAGTCAATGTCAACCGATAACCTTGGCAAATCCCTGATGAACAAATTGATTGCTGTCCCTCCCTTTAATGCAAAACATTGTTCAGAGGCAACCAAAGGCAATACCCTGATCAATAGTTGAACTTGCTTATAATATATTGTATCTCTATTCATATTCCTGTGGTACAGTTATTTTATACTTTTTATTTAAAACGCCTCCCTTTACTAACACACGATTACCACTCCCCAAGGATATGTCTTCGAGATTGAGTTTTTTAAACCATTGGTGATTCTGTCTTTCTGCCATCCACAAGAATAACCTCCGTACTCTTATATTGTCGCACACCAACAAAAGCTCATTTAATTTATTGGGTGACAATGAAGTCATTCCTTGAAGTATTTGCTCGGCATTTTCAAAGGAAATTTCATTGGGCACGTCAACCAATAACTCCAGTATAGCCCTTTCTGGATCTGACATTTCAAGAGCAGGCAATTCATCTCTCCACGGAAACAAGAAAGTGTTTCCTTTCAATACCCTATGAAATCCATTTTGAAGATGTGCGCGACTTTGGAGATCAGATTGCAAGTGACACACAAAGTTTGTCTCTTCAACCAGCGTTCTTATCCAATCAGGCAGAGACCTTTGGGCAAAGAGGTGAACTTGCCTTGTTTTATTCAGCGGTAAATAATGCGCATACCCCTGCAATTCCAAGGCAGTCAATCCGCCTATTACAACATCGAAATCATACATTTTTTGTAATGCCAATACTACGCCTTGCCAATTTATTTTTGTAAAAGGCCTTTTATATATCCCTTTTCTAACAATCTCCAAGTGAACTGATTTAACCAAGTTGTCAATGGTATGATGGTTGATGCCTTGGCTTAAAAGCCAACTCCGGGTCACAAAAGACCCCTCCGGGATCATGAGATGAAGTTTTTGCCTTATATCTATACTTACTGACATGTTTATTTAATTGTCTTTTAACGGCGATATCTGCCGTTATATCAAATTTAGTTAAACTTGTTTATTTAATAAAATATAGTTATTCCGGCACATATCGCCGTAATAACTATTATTATTAAACTTATGCTAAGCTAGCTGCACTCTCAGTTGCAATTAGCTTACTCTTCCAATTCTGCTTAATATGCTCGCTGAGACGCTTAGCTGTGTCAAGTTTGGTTACCCGGATATACTTCAAAAATGATCTTTCGGTTTTGAGGGGTTCGAAACAATTTTAACGCCATTTTGTCCAAAAATTAAGGGGTCGATACAGAATTTAGATTAACTACCGATTTGGTTAGAGTAGACATATCCTAAAAACCTTCCCGTCTAAATACCTCTTTCCCATCTACCATCGTTAATATCACTTTTGTTTTATGGATCTCCATGGATGGAATAGAAAAAAGATCCTGTGAATAAACAACTAAATCAGCTAGAAAGCCTGGTATCAATTTGCCTTTTTGTTTTTCATCGAAGGAGCCAATGGCGGCGTTTACTGTATAGGCTTTCAATGCGTTTTGAAGACTTATACGCTGATCGGGCACCCATCCTTTCGCAGGGTTTCCAGTAGTTGTTCTTCGGTTCACTGCATTGTGAAGACCTCTTATTGGATCTAAGGAAATACACGCAGGCCAATCAGCTCCATATATTAATATGGCACCACTGTTCAATAAAGATTGCCATGCAAATGAGCGAGGCAATCGCTCTTCACCCACGGCCCTGCTCCAGACATCAACTGTTCCGGGATCTGCATGTATGGGCTGCATAGACGGAAGTACGCCAAGCTTGGCGAATCGCGGAATATCATCTGCTTGTACTTGTTCTATGTGTTCGATTCTTGGGCGACGGTCACGTACGCCATTTATTTTTGCGGCGTACTCATATGCGTTCAAAGATTCCCTAACACCAAGATCTCCGATAGCATGGGTATACAGTTGAAAACCGGCGCTGTCTAACTTGACCACAAGGTCCCTGTAACTTTGTGGAGGGATGTTCCAGTTTTTTTTCTGTGCTCTGTCGTTGACCGGTAAGTCACTATACGGTTCCAACATAACGGCGGTATGGGATTCAATCACGCCATCAACCATAAATTTGATTGCATGGCCCTTCAGCCAAGGTGAGTTTTGGGTTTCGTTTTTAATCTTGATGAATTCAGCAATATCTTTCTCCGTTGTTTTTAGGCCTACATTGAATCCCAACGAAAACCGCATGGTGAGCTCATTCATATCCCGCAATTTCTTGTAGAGATTAAACTCTTCTACATTGCCGTTGGCATTTTGGGCACTGGTGATACCCAAGGATGCTGCATATTTCATACCGTTACGTAGGGCGTTCAATTGCTCTTCCTCAGTCGCCTTGGGAATGACTTTTGATACAAGCGACTGTGCACCTTCGAGAAAGGCTCCGGTAGGTTCTCCGTTTGCATCTTTCACAATTTCCCCGAAACCCGAGAATTTTGTATCGCGGGTAATACCGGCCAACGCTAATGCTTTAGAATTAGCAAGCCCGCTATGTCCGTCGTATGCACTGAGATAAACAGGTCTATCAGGTATCAGGCTGTCGATGTATTTTTTATTGGGCATGCCTCCTTCAAAGAAACCATATTGCCATCCCCTTCCGGTGATCCAAAGCTTATCCCGATGTTGTTCTGCATACGCAAGAAGGGATTTCTTCATTTCACCAAGGTTGGTGGTAGATAAAAGATCAGCTGAAGAGAGAATCATAGAACCCATAAGAAAATGGATATGGGCGTCATTCAAGCCCGCAGTAACTAATTTTTTCTTAAGGTCGATCACAAGTGTTTTACTACCAATAAGTTTTTTGATCTTATCATCGTCACCTATTTCAGTAATCTTATTCCCATTGATCGCGATCGCCTGAACAAATGCTGAATCTGACTCACCCGTCCAGATCTTTCCATTGAGCAGTACGGTATCTGCGTAATGGATTGATGGGTTACTGCAGGAGATTACAAGCAAAATGACAGTAATGGATATCAGTATTTTAATTGATCTCATTTACCAAATTGTTTTGTAATTAAATATAGAGATAAATGATAATAAAATAGCAGTCTAGTGAATCCCTAAATAGTTGGACATAATTATTTAATCAACTAAGTCATTGAATTCACTAAGTATATCAAAATCAAGAAAATGTTTCCGACTCGAAATACTAAAAACCAGACAAAAGATCGATATTAAAATAGTCGGATCTGGTCTGTTGTTCCTCTGCTCTCGGCAAAGAGACCCTCCACTGTAGTAGTCAATCCAGACCTGCTGTGGTGATTTATCAACCAAGCTTATCTCAGTACACCAACACATAGCTAGTATTCTTTCCAAAGCTCTCTTGCAAAAGTCAGCCCTAATTGCATTTAAAGCCCTGAGGAGGGTATAACCTTTCAATTAAAATCATAATTTTATAGCATGTCACAAAACAGAAGGAAATTCTTAAGCATCGCTGCACTTACTTCAGGAGCGATGTCCCTGTCAGGAAATCTATTTGCAAGCAATCGTTTGAAAGAAGAGGAGTATGATCTTCCATCGAGCATAAGAAACTTGAAGCCCATGGTTGATGGGATTGTACCCATCAGCGTTGAAGAAAGAAAACAGAGAATTTCAAAGGCACAAGATTTGATGTCTAAGGAAAAGATTGATGCCATTTTTTTAGAAGGAACTGCTTCTTCTTTTTATTTTACAGGAATGCGGTGGGGACAAAGTGAAAGGACCTTTGGCGTAGTCATTCCAGCTTCAGGTGCCATCGCTTATGTTTGCCCGAAGTTTGAAGAGGACCGCGCCATGGAATTGATCAATCCGGTTTTTGGTAACGAAGTGCGCTGCTGGGAAGAACATGAAAGCCCTTATGCATTGATTGCCGGCATTGTAAAAGACAGGGGTGTGAAGCACAAAAGGATTGGCATGGAAGAACGTGTGAGGTTTTTTATCGCCGATGGCGTAAAAAAGGCTACACCTGGTTTTGAGATTGTTGATGCAACACCAGTAACAGCAGGATGCAGGATGTACAAAAGCAAAGCTGAAATTGCATTGATGCAAAAGTCAAGCGATATCACCATCGAAGCCTACAAGGCAGCATTTGCAACCATCCGACCCAATATGCCACAGGCAGAGTTCAGTGCAAATATTTCAGCAGCCTTCAGAAAGCTGGGCTATAGCGGCGGTGCCATGGTAATTGTAGGAAAGTATTCTGCCTTGCCACATGGCAGCATTGCTCCACAGACCATCCGTGAAGGAGATGTGGTACTGGTTGATGGTGGAACGAGTTGTGAAGGCTATGCCTCAGACATCAGCAGAACGATTGTTGTGGGCAAACCAAGTCAACGCCAGACTGATGTGTGGAACCTCGAGAAACAAGCACAGGATGCTGCTTTCGCTGCCATAAAGATTGGTGCTACCTGTGAGTCAGTAGATACCGCCGCAAGGGCCGTGATTGAAGCTGCTGGCTTTAACAAGAATTATAAGTTACCCGGGCTGCCACACAGAACAGGCCATGGGATTGGCTTAGAGGGTCACGAATGGACAAATTTCGTAAAAGGAAACATGACCAAAATTTCACCGGGCATGTGTTTCAGTGATGAACCTACCATTTCAATTCCAGGTGAGTTTGGAATCCGATTGGAAGATTGTTTGTACATCGGAGATGATGGTCCACATTTTTTCTCAAAACAAAGCATTTCGATTGAAAAGCCATTTGGCTGAGATTGAATAGACTATTGATTGTGTAAGTATCCCTCTTTCGATATCAGTTTAGAAGATATCTGAAAAGCGTTTTTCTGTATCTCAATGCATCCCATTTGCATCAATCAAATTTTTCAGCTCTGCATATTCGCTTGTTGTTGGCATGCTCAGGGGAGGACGAACAGCTCCTGCAGACCTGCCAATGATCTCAGCACCAGCCTTGATCAAGCTGACCGCATATCCATTCTTTCTGTTCCTCATCCGTACCAGCGGAATAAAGAAGTTTTTCAGGATTTGTTCAACCGTAGTTTTATCTCCACTGCGCAAGGCCTTGTAATACTTGTTGGCCAACTCCGGAACAAAATTGAAAGCAGCAGAAGAATAGGTGTTCACACCAATAGACAAATATGCCTCAGCAACAATTTCTGCCGTGGGTACACCTCCGATATAGATCAGTCGATCTCCAACGGTTTTGATGGTATCATTGAGTTCCTGAATGTTGCCAGTACCATCTTTCAGGCCTATCAGATTGGGACAGGCATGGGCAAGCTTTTCAATGTAAGATGCATTCAATGTGCCATTGGCACGATTGTAATAAATGACAGGAAGATTGGTGCTGTTGATGATGGAGCGGGCATATTCAAAAACACCATCTTGCGGACATTCTGTCAAATAGGGAGGGAAAAGCAACAATGCATTCACGCCTGCTTTTTCGGCAATGGCAGCCAAATGAATTCCCTCTGCAATGCTCTTTCCGGTTGAACTGATTACAGGAACCTTGTCTTTTACAGTGGCTACAGATAGATTGACAACTCGCTCATATTCCTGGTTGTCGATAGAAAAAAACTCACCTGTTCCTCCAGCAACAAAGATGGAAGAAATATCATGCTCCATGAACCACTCCAATCTTGCCTTGTAGCTGTTTTCATTGAGCTTCCCTGATTCATCAAAATCTGTGATGGGAAACGACAACAATCCATTTTGCAGAGAATCCTTGATTTTACTCAATTCCATATTGAAAAAATAATGATGATGAATCAGGTCAAAGGACCTGGATTGAATAAAGCTAATTCATTATACAAACCCAAAACATCTGTAGCCACCTTTTTTTTACCACTGGCCACATCGAGAATAAATTGAAACAATTCCCAGCCCTTCTCTTCGATCGTTTTTTCACCCGTGGCAACTGGGCCTGCATCGAAATCAATCAAATCATGCCAACGGCTGGCAAGTTTTGTATTGCTGCTTATTTTAATCACGGGTGCCATCGCAAGTCCGTAAGGTGTTCCCCTCCCTGTGATGAATACATGTACATTCATCCCGGCCGCCAATTGCAATGTGCCACATACAAAATCACTTGCAGGTGTAGCCACAAATTGCAATCCTTTTTTTGTGATGCGATCACCGGGCGAAACAACATCAACAATGGGCATGGTTCCCGATTTCACTACTGAGCCCAATGCCTTTTCCACGATATTGCTGAGTCCCCCTTTTTTATTTCCAGGTGTGGTATTGGCTGCCCGATCGGCATTTCCCTGAGCAAGATATGCATCATACCATTTCATTTCATTGATCAGTTTTGCAGCCACTTCTTCATCAGCCGATCTTGATACCAGCTGCGCTACGGCATCCCTGACTTCGGTTACCTCAGAAAACAAAACTGTTCCCCCTGCCCTGACAATCAGGTCAGCGGCAAAGCCAGCAACAGGATTTCCGGAAATACCAGAAAAGGCATCACTGCCTCCGCACTGCATGCCTACAATCAAATCAGATAACTGGCACGTTTCTCTTTTTCGTGCATTGAGTTTTTTCAAATGTCTTTCAGCCATTTGCAAAGCGGCTTGCATCATCTCCTCAAAGCCCGTCAGGGCTTCATCTTGCATATAGAGTATATCGCTTTCAGCTTCTTCGCCAGCAATGGTTTCAGGACGAAGTTTTTCGCAACCCAGTGCAAGCACCAAAATCTCACCGCCAAGATTGGGATTTCTTGCAAGGTTATGAATGGTACGAATGGGGATGATGGCTGCAGGAGCATTGATGGCAACGCCACAACCATAGGTATGGTTGAGCGCGATTACGTCGTCTACGTTAGGATACAATGGAAGCAGCTGATCCTTGATTTTTGTGATGATATGATTGGCAAATCCAGCAACACAATGAACGCTCATGCTGATGCCCAAAATATTTTTTGTACCAACAGACCCATCTTCATTTCTGTAACCCTCAAATGTATATCCGCCCAGTTTATCAACTGCCATTGGAGTTGCAATTGAATATTGTATGTCGTCCAATGCAGGTGCTTCGGGTATTTCCAGCATATGTTCCTGAACCCAGGACCCAATGGGAATGGTGCAATTGGCAGTCCCTATCTTGTACCCATAGCGAATGATGGAATCGCCGGGATTGAATTGACACAGTGCAATTTTATGCGCCATGGGAATATGCTCAGTTGCAACAACTCCGGCAGCCACCATATCTCCCATCCCGATACCGCCAATATTGGTGGCAATGGCAACATTGTCAAGCGGATTGATTTTAATTATCGCTGGATTATTCATTTTGTTTTTTGCATTTGCCTAAATCATTGGAAACAACCATGCTGCCAGCATGGTGAGCAAAAGCCCAGTGATGCCCATGATGCTCTGCATTGGTGTGATGGTTTTCAGCGCCTCGGTTTCTGTAAAGTTACTTGTCTGGCACATGATCCAAAATCCGGCATCATTCATCCATGGAATCAGTTTTGCGCCACTTCCAATGGCTAAGCAAAGATAAACCGGATGAAAGCTCAGATTGGATTGCTGTGCCATCCCGGCCAAAATACCAGATGCAGTAATCAATGCAACTGTTGCGGAACCCTGTGCAGAGCGAACAATCATGGTAATCAAAAAGGCCAATGGGATCAACCCAAGTTGAAAATTTTCAGAAAGACCAGCGATGCGCTGACTGATTCCCGTTTGCTGAAGCATCCCACCAAAGGCTCCGCCTGAAGCAGTAATCAAGATGATGCCGCCACCGCTCATCAAAGCATTTTGAACAAAGGATGTAAGTTTAGTCTTGTCCATCTTGCCATACTTCAACAAGGTAAACAAGGCAATCACAGCACCTATAAACAGCGCCATGTTTTTATCGCCTGTAAAAAGAACTACATCAAACAAACCATTCAGCCATTCATTCTGACTGAAGGGCACCCCAGGAGTTTTAAACGCTTCATAATAGGAGCGAATGCAAATCATGACCATCGGAAACAAGGCAGGGAGAACTGCCCACATCAGGGGTGGAAGGTCCTTGTCTTCCTTGTTGGATAAAGCGGTGATGTCTTTGATGCTTGCATCAGGCGCATCACGGAGGGGGATATCAAATTTTTTGTTGAGGAATACAGCGATAGCGAATCCCACACTGATTGTGCACAGTCCAAGCAGGATTCCACAAACCATCAAGAGCCCAACGGATACATTCATGGCACTGGCCAGGAACAGCGGACCGGGGGAAGGTGGAACATATGAATTGGCCATTACCGCACCCGCAATCACTGAGAGGGCAAGCAAGAGATAATTTTTTTTCAGCTTCAATGCCATTGTCTTTGCCAATGGCATCATTAAAAATATAACAGTATCAACAAAAACAGGTATGGTAAGAAAAAAACTGCTGAGGGCAAATCCAAACGGAGCATTCCTGGTTCCCAATACCCTCAACATCGACCGGATGATTCTTTCTGCAGCACCGCTTTCCAGCATACTCTTACCAATGATGGCGGCCATTGCAATGAGGATGCCGATCTTGGTACAGGTGTTCCCAAATTCAACTGCAATTCTTTCACCGACAGCCTTGTGCGACATTTTGATCGCTTCTTCTGATGCCAAACCCTTGGTGATGAAATAGGCGATGAGGTTGGATTCTGGCGTCAGGAGGGCAACGATGATTGCCGACAACAAAAGGGATATGAACGGGTGAAGCTTTAATACAATGATGCTGATCAAGATTACCGCAATGCCGATCAGCAAAATCACAATGGGGTCCATGATAAAAATTTAAAAATGAAATATTGTTCGGTTTAAAAAAAGGAAGTTCTCTGGATTTTAATGATGGATTAAATTGCTATTCACAGGGACCACCATTAAAACCGAACCGCCTTGAAAGTCCATCCAGGTTCAATCTTTTGCATTTCAATTTCATCATCGCGCTTGGTTAATCCACAATCCAGGTAATTCTGGTGCAATTGTACAAGTGCTTCCCGATCAAGTTCAACACCCAATCCTGGTTCCTTCGGCACAGCCACACAGCCATCCTCAAAAGACAACCGTCCACCCTGAATGATCTCATCAGACTGCCATGGGTAGTGGGTATCCAGGGCATGATGAAGATCCGGAAGTGCTGCACCCAGGTGCACCATCGCTGCGAGTGAGATGCCCAGGTGGCTGTTGGAATGCATGGACAATTCACGGCCAAAGGTTTTGCAAATCGCCGCCAAATGGATCGAGGCCTGCAGGCCACCCCAAAAATGGTGATCACTCAATATAATGTCTTCAGAATGAAGCCTGAAAGCGGTGGGCAATTCTTCAAAGGATGTCGTGCACATATTGGTTGCCAGAGGAATATCAAGGGCTTTGCGAATATCCGCCATGGCTGCTTGGCCACGAACAGGATCTTCCAGGTATTCGATATGCGGCTTGAGCAGTCGCCCAAAATGCAAAGCAGTTTCTGGATGCCAAACTCCGTTGGGATCAATGCGCAAAGGGACCTGATCACCAAAAGCTTCATGCAAGGCAATAATAGCATCTGTCTCCTGCTGGGGATCAAATACGCCTCCTTTGAGTTTGATGGATTTGAAACCGAAATGTTTGCACATGGCTTTGGCCTGATTGACCATTCCGTTGGGATCAAGTGCAGCTGACTGACGGGAGGCATCCCAACCTTGAGCATTGTTGTCAAGATTGAAACCCAATGTTCCACCCGCGCCGGCAGGTTTATAAAACAGGTATGCTGCAAACGGAACGGCATCACGCATCTTGCCTCCCAAAAGATCCACCACGGGTCTGGATGTAACTTTTCCAATGATGTCCATGCACGCCACTTCTACAGCACTGAAGATATGCACCAGCTTTCGTTGATCCCAGGGAGCAAGGCCCCTGTCGCCTGCAGCATCAATGCCATAGCGTTGTTCAAGTGCCCTGCGAATGGGATTGAGATGAAACACATCCATTCCTCTGATCACGTCACCTGCAGAAGCCAATGCCTCATTGATGGCAAGGTTTCCCGGGATTTCACTTATTCCAGATATGCCATCATCCGTAACAATTTCCATGATGGTGCGCAGCGCATAAGGGGCATGCAAACCAGCCGCATTCAGCAAGGGCGGATCTGTAATGGCAATCGGTGTAACAATGAGCTCCCGTATACGGGGTCCATGTTTGGGTATATTAGAAAACATCATATTGATTTAATCATTTGAATCAATCTACAAGAAAGGGGAAAGCGTAATGAATCCTTCCTGGCACTTGCATTTTAACACAGTAATTTATCAAACAAATGACAGAAAAAGAAACAGAGAATGCTGAAATACAAATATTTTGTTCTCTGGCTCAGTTCCTATTTGGAAGCTGCTTCCTGACGTGTTACAATTGGAACATATCCAACTTCCATACCCTTCGGAGGGGTAACCAATAAAGCCGGATCGAGTGCAACCAATTCCCCCATTGTTGGTGGAGCCATGTAATTTCTGTCAATAGGCCATTGGGCATGTACCTTTTCAATGAGCGCCTGTAATTTTTCCTTTTTGGCTTTGCTCCAGTTGTATTGCTGAAAGGAAGGCTGGTCAACGAAACGATACCAAGAATAGGTAACCAAAGAGCCATCTGTAAGCTTTACTTGAAAAGGGCCAGCAGCAGCACCAGGATTGATCCAAGATCCTTTACTTGGGGAGGTGAAAGGCTCCCCGGGTTTCGCCAATGCAAACTCTTTGTCTAAGAGATTGGTTTTCTCAGGAACATCCGACGCAGATATTGCGACCAGTTGATTTCCTTCATGCCTAAAATACCTTGGAAAGTTTCCAAATGTATTGGTTGTCCCATCAAACCATTTCAATCCCCAAACATTGTCATCGTGAACTTTGGTATCAAAGATTTTTTCCACGCCGGTGATTTTCTTGCCATTTTGGTCGAAACCGGGAGTTCGCGTCGTTATTTTTGACTTCCACGCACCCTTTTCATTGAAACTCCCCGAGCAAGTTTCTCCCCCATCGCGCCATGCTTTAAATTGATCAAAAAGCGCTGCTTTTGAGTAATACACTACATCTTGTACCAGCAAGGTCCTGCCCTGGCTATCGACCGGGAATTGAAGCTGGGGTATCTTTGAATAGGTCACGCCCTTTTCATCCTGTGACTCAAAACATGGTACTGTGTTAATTTCCATGGCACCGCCGCCCATATGTCCTGCTCTTGCATCAAGTCCGCGTCCATAAATAAAATCATAATTGAACAACTTGCCGATCTTGCTCCAGGTTTCAGGAATATAGTAGGCAATCGGCCCTTTGAAATTGGCGGCGCTAAGAAAACAAGTCCAGCTTTGATCACCCGTTGGCGGGTCACCTTCGGTTGGTTCAGTAAAGGGTAAAGCCATGTATGTATACCCCAGGAATTTACCATTTGGATTATCCTGGAAAGGCAAGGCATCGGGTGGAATGAGCAGACGATTGCTCAACTGAGCGATACCCAGGCGGTTGTCGGGCAACGCTTCGCTGTCATAAAAAAATGACCAACCCGGCGAGCCCACTTCATAATCATAACATTGTGGTGTTGCGTTCATACTGAATTTCGGTGGGCCGTATCGAAAACGGTTTCCTGCCCAATAGCCAAGGCCCCCTTCAAGCGTTTGAAAAACACTACCCCATGTCGGGCCTCTTTTTGGCCAATTGTCGCGAGCATGTGTCCCAACGGGAGCAAGGGGTTTATCTTTGTTGTCGGAATTGTCCGGGGTAACCCAGGCTCCGGCCAAACCAATCTGAAAATCAGAAATCGGTTGAGTAATCAGCGGCCATACTGCTGAATAAAAACCCATCCCATAACTAAAATTTGATTGATCAGCAGGCCTGTCCGCAGTATAACTGATGTACCCATGCAGGCCGCGGGAATGCGATTTTATGACTCCGGGATCTTTTTCCTTGGCTTTGTCATCCTGTGCGACAGCGTGTTGGGAAGAGAGTAACATAAAGAAAGCAACAAAAGGCAATTGATAACAGATCGCCATATATCTCCCGATTAATCTTGTACAACGCATGGTTAAATTATTTAAACAGGTCCACATTTCATGTTTAGTTTTATTGTTACACTGCTTTAATTTACCTCTTTTAATTTTTTCTTTGATTACTCATTTCCTTAACCCTACTGATTCCAAGAAACTGCCTGTTCAGCGGGGCGCTGCGTCCACTTGATTTTGAAAGCTGAAGTATATTTTGAAGTTCTTTTCGTTTGTCAGCTTCGGTGAAAAACAGGTTGGTCCTTTCACCAGGATCTATGGATAAATTGAATAATTGGCCAGTCGCACCTGGCGCAGTTTCCGGAAAATCATATTTTTCAAGTTCTTTTCCCTTGTAATTATTACCCCCTGAGCCTAGGTGGTCAAGGTACTTCCAGTTTCCCTGGCGAACCTGGAATTCCCCCCTAAAACTTTGGGTCAATAAATAGGGCCTGATTGATTTATTCTTATCCTGCACGCCAAGCATGGCCGGCAACATATCATAACTATCGGTAGCGTCTTTATCCTTGAGTTGATATCCAACAATGGATGCGGCTGTTGCAAAAATATCTGTGGTGCTGATCAATTGATCAGATACCAACCCTTTGGGGAATATTTTTGGCCAACGAACAATAAAAGGAACACGGTGACCTCCTTCCCAGCCATCCCGCTTCATTCCCCGCCAGCCTCCGGACGCATCGTGGCCATAATCATTGCGCATCCAATTTACATGAACTGTTTCGGCGCCATTATCAGCATTAAAAATAATAAGGGTGTTATCATCTATCCCAAGCTTTTTGACCAAATCTATAACTCGGCCAACCAAGACATCCAATTCCCGCATAAAATCACCACGAGGACCGGCATTTGTTGTGCCAATAAATTCTTTAGCAGGAAGTACGGGAGCATGGGCAGCCTGGGTAGAAAAAACAGCAAAAAATGGTTTGTCCGGTGTCCTTTCCCGGTGCGCAGTTATGAAGGCCCGGGTCTTTTCATAAAATATTAGATCTGCATCTACAAAGTTGTAGCCGGGCGACATCCAGCCTTCGTCATTGTCCCAAAGCCATTTGTTGCCCGGATCAGGAAGATTGGAACTTTTATGTCTTACACTCGCAGGAATGGGAACCATCCCATTTTCTATGTAAACATATAATGGATCTGTGGTAGGACAATTGGGTGTAATAAAAGATTCATCAAAGCCCCTCTTATTAGGGCCATCAATCAAAGGAGTGCTTTTTTCGTAATCAATGAGCAATGCATTTTCGAAACCATTGCCCAATTGTTTATTGTTTTTGTCAACCCATGTAAGTCCTACATGCCATTTCCCGAAAATGCCAGTCCGGTATCCCTTTTCCCGAAGCATTTCCGCAATTGTAAGTGTCCCGGGCTTTAGATAGCTTGGCCCCCCTGGTCCTTCGAAGGCACCGCCACCCTTGCCCGTTGAACGATATATTTGTTGACCGGATAGCAGCCCATAACGGGAAGGAGAACAGATGGTTGATGGACTGTGTGCGTCTGTAAACCTCACCCCTTGTCTGGCCATTTGATCTAGCCGTGGAGTCTTATAGGCTGAATTTTTATTGTAACAAGAAAGATCGCCGTATCCGACATCGTCAGCATATATGATAATGATATTGGGCAATTCTTGTGCAATAGC
>Ga0222712_10004430_pt1 | contig 14685 bp, 22 predicted proteins | sample C33_657DmetaG_FD_165043 | JGI IMG/M metagenome (GOLD analysis project Ga0222712, IMG submission 165043) | Estuarine water microbial communities from San Francisco Bay, California, United States - C33_657D | ecosystem: Environmental > Aquatic > Marine > Unclassified | place: USA: California... | reverse complement strand
GTTACGGGGTTGGTGGTGTCGGTGGCGGTGGAAATCAAAATACAGCAGGGGCTACAAACACAGGAGGCGGTGGCGGTAGTTATAGCCCTGCACCCTCTGGAGGCTCTGGCATTGTCATCATTCGCTACCCAAGCACATTTGCTGATGCGGCAAGCGTAAGCAACGGCACAAAGACAACTGCTAACGGCTACACCATTTACACATTCCTTTCTTCTGGCTCAATAACTTTTTAAGGAACAAAATGTCTAGTCTCTTGGGCGGTTTCCTCAGTGCAACCTTTAACCCACTGTCTGGTGCGCCTACGACTGTTGAATATCTAGTGGTCGCTGGTGGGGGTGGGGGTGGTGGTTCTGCACATGGTGCGGGTGGTGGTGCGGGTGGATTATTGTCTGCTGCCTCATTTGCTGTGGCTACTGGTTCTGCCTTGACTGTTACTGTTGGCGGTGGTGGTGCTGGTGGGCCTAATGGCTCTGCTGGCACAAGCGGTCAAAACTCTGTTTTTTCATCTATTACATCCACAGGCGGTGGTGGAGGTGGTCGCTACCAAACAAATGGTTTATCAGGCGGTTCTGGTGGTGGTCAGGGCGGTAATTCTGCTGGATACCCTGCTGGCTCTGGGACTTCTGGTCAAGGTTTTGATGGTGGGAATGGCGCAACTTCTGGTGTCTATGGTGCTGGTGGTGGCGGTGGTTCTGGCTCAATAGGAACTAACGGAACTACATCAACTGGTGGCAATGGTGGCACAGGCACTTGCTCAAGCATTACAGGTTCAAGAGTGTTTTATGCGGGTGGTGGTGGAGGCTCTACATATCAACCATCTTCAACTTCTGCTGTTGGTCTTGGCGTTGCTGGTGGCGGTAATGGTGGTTCATACAACCCAGATTTATTGCCAACAACTGCAATTGCAAACACAGGCTCTGGTGGCGGTGGAAATGAACGAGGAACTAACGCAACTGGTTCTAATGGCGGCTCTGGCATCGTAATCATTCGTTACCCTGCATCACAATCAGCACCAACTGCAACAACTGGTTCACCACAGATAAACTACGCTGATAATTACCAAATTTATACATTCACGTCCTCTGGGACAATCACTTTTTAAGGAGCTAAACATGGCACACTGGGCACATATCACAAATGGAATCGTTGACCAAGTTATCGTGATAGACGAAGAAACTTTGGCATTGGGACATTGGGGTGACCCTAGCGAATGGAAGCAAACATCGTACAGAACTCAAGGTGGTCAACACCCTGAAGGAAAACCTTTCCGCTTCAATTACGCAGGGCTAGGCTACAGCTACGATGCAACTCGTGACGCTTTCATTCCTCCCAAGCCATTTGCATCTTGGTTGCTCAATGAAACCACTTGTCTGTGGGATGCACCTACACCTATGCCGACAGACGGCAAGATGTACACATGGGATGAAGTTACAACATCATGGGTTGAAGTCGTTACTGCCTAACATGAACAACAAAGCCAATCCTTTACCGCCATTGGATGTACTGAACTCAACCTTTGAGATTCGGGATGGCGAACTTTTAACCAAAGTCAAATGGGGTCGTAATAGATTTCCTGTTGGGTATAAGGTTGGAACTTTAGCCAAAGGTTATGTAATGGTTAAATTTGAGCAGAAACGATACTCTGCCCACAGAATAATCTTTTACATGACACATGGCTATTGCCCTGAATACCTTGACCATATTGATGGCAATCGTTTAAACAATCGGATTGAAAACCTACGCCCTGCTACACAGGCTCAGAATCTTTCTAACCGAACAATGTCTAGCAACAATACGTCAGGCGTTAAAGGCGTAAGTTGGAACAAAGCCAGAAAATTGTGGGAGGCAGAAATTGGTTATAACCATCAACGGAAAAAGTTGGGTTATTTTGAATCGTTAGATTTAGCTGAAGAATTTGTTGACCTTGCTAGACAGTTAGTGCATGGCGAGTTTGCCAATAATGGCACACACAAAGGAGCAAGATATGCCGCAATATAGTGGAATGTGGACTTTGAGCCAAGCCAGTCAAGCAATCAAAGATAATAACTGGGTAAATCTGCCTCCGCAGAATGTGGAGTACTTGGTCGTTGCTGGTGGTGGTGCAGGTGGCTCAGATGGAGGTGGAGGTGGAGGTGCGGGTGGTTTGCTTGCAGGTTTCTCTGGCGTAACTGTTGGTTCTGCTATTACTGTAACTATTGGTGGCGGTGGAACTGCGTCTGGTGCTGGTAGTGCAAATGGTGGAAGTGGTGTTGATTCTGTTTTTGGCTCTTTTACTGCCAAAGGTGGTGGTGGTGGCGGTGGAAATGCAAAGAATGGTGTTTCTGGAGGTTCTGGAGGCGGTGCAGGACAAGTAAATATTACAACAGTAGGCGGTGCTGGGACTTCTGGTCAAGGCAACTCTGGAGGTTCACAAAATTTGGACAATGGGGGTGGCGGTGGTGGTGGCGCAGGGACTGTTGGCTTATCTGCTGAAGGGACAACAGTTGCTGGTAGTGGCGGTGCTGGCATTGCCTCTGCTATTAGCGGTACTGTTACAACCTATGCGGGTGGTGGTGGCGGTGGATGGTGGAATTCTACTGCTCGTGGTCTTGGGGGCGTAGGTGGCGGTGGCGCAGGTTCTTCAGACAATACAAACACAGGTGTAACTGCTGGAACTGCAAACACAGGAGGCGGTGGCGGGGGCGGTTCGGGTAATTCATTAACTGGAGCCGCTGGCGGTAGCGGTATCGTAATCCTCCGCTATCCAGACATATTCAAAGCCGCAACCTCAACAACAGGCTCTCCAACAATAACAACAACAGGCGGCTTCAGAATTTACAAGTGGACTTCTTCTGGGTCTATTACATTTTAAGGAGAATTTATGAGTAAAACTAGAACACTAGCTGGACTAGTATCAAATGGAAATCCGCTAGCTGATGGCACTATTACTCCAAGTGAGATTGGAGCCGCTACTAGCAGTGATATTTTAAGAATCTCTGGGGTTGTGTATCCTGAAGATGACCTTGCGGTTAACCCCGCAGGTGGACAAACAGTTACAGTTAATGGCTCTGGTTTTACTAGTACTCCTACAATCTATGTTGGAGGTACAATTGCTCCGTCTGTAACCTTTGTTTCAGCTACACAGATTACTTTTACAACTCCTGCTAAGACTGCAGGTACATATGATATTTATGTAGTTAACCCTAATGGTGCTACTGCTATTCGTGTTGTAGGTATTTCCTATTCAGGTACTCCTACATGGACAACTCCTGCAGGTAGTTTAGGTACAACCGATGCTACATTTAGTTTTCAGCTTGTTGCTTCAAGTGATTCAAATATTACGTATACACTTACCTCAGGTTCAACATTACCTAGTGGCGTTACATTATCTTCGAATGGACTTGTAGCAGGTACATTAAATACAGATCAAACATTCTCGTTTTCTGTAGATGCTATTGATGCTGAAAGTCAAGAAACCCCACGAAGTTTTTCTGTAACTGTTTCTACAGGCGATCCTAATTTTAAAAATACAACTTTGTTATTGCAAGGTAATGGAACTAATGGTGCTCAAAATAATACATTTGTAGATTCTTCTAGTAATAACTTTACTATTACTCGTAATGGTAATACAACCCAAGGTTCTTTTTCGCCTTATGGTTCTAATTGGAGTAATTACTTTAATGGTAGCAATGCTTATCTAAGTTCACCTGCCAATACTGCATTAAACATGGGTACAGGCAACTGGACAATTGAATGTTGGGTTTACATATCAAGCAGAACACTTAATTACCCTCTTATTTTTGGAAATAATAACGGTAGTTATAGTGCAGGCGCACTTGCAATAACAAATAGCAACAACGACAGTGCATCCTATTACGATAAATTTTTCCTTGCGGCTTACGATGTTGTTGTGGGTGCGCCAACTTTGGTTTCATCTGTTACAAATTCACTTAATACTTGGTATCACTTGGCAATCGTTCGCAATGGAACAAGTTTAGTAATGTATAGAAATGGCACATCTGTTGCGTCAACAACAATTTCAGCGGGAGTTACTTTTGATTGGGGTAAATTAGGTACTCGAATTGGTGGTGGAAATTGGGATGGGGCGCAATCTTATTTTAATGGCTATACAAGTAACTTGCGTGTTGTAAAAGGAACTGCCGTTTATACATCTGCGTTTACCCCAAGCACAACACCCCTGACCGCTATTAGTGGCACATCTTTGTTAACTTGCGCTGACAACAGATTCATTGATAACAGTACAAACAACTTTACCATCACAGTCAACGGCACACCAAGCGTTCAACGCTTTAACCCATTTGGTACTGCTACCGCCTACTCTACAAGCGTGATTGGTGGGTCAGGGTATTTTGATGGTAGTGGAGATTATTTGACTGCAACATTAACGAGTCAAACTTTTGGCGCAGGAAACTTTACTGCTGAAGGTTGGTTTTATCAAAATGCCAATGTAAATTACAACACTTTAATGGCTCAAAGGACTACAGCTAATTCTGCAACTGGTTGGATAGTAGGTTCAGATAGTAGTGGTGGCGTTTATGCTTACAGTAATGGTTTTCTTATTGGGCCAACTGGTACGGCAATAAAAAATCAATGGAATCATATTGCTTTTGTTAGGTCATCAGGAACAATGACACTTTATTTAAATGGTGTCTCTTTAGGTACAAGTTCAACTTCTAAAACATTTAGCGATACCTTTGCAGGAATTGGAGGCGATGGTGCTGATGCTTATGTTTTAAGTGGGTATTCTTCAAATGTAAGATATGTAGTTGGAACGGCAGTTTATACAACCACATTTACCCCGCCAACTGCGCCATTAACTGCAATTAGCGGAACATCGTTGCTTGCAAACTTTACCAATGGTGCAATATTTGACAACGCTATGATAAACAATTTAGAAACTTCAGGCAATGCACAGATTTCTACAAGTGTAATTAAATATGGTACTGGATCTTTGTACTTTGATGGTACGGGTGATTGTCTTACAATGAGCAATACACCTGCAGCTACACCTAGCGGGACAGAAAGTTGGACAATCGAAGGTTGGATAAACCCAACTTCTATTAGTAATTCATTTAAAGCAATTTATATAAATGGATATCCTATTCAAATATATTTAAAAAGTAATGTAATAGAAGCTTATTTTTCTAGCACTGCTGGTACTGGTGAATATTTTATTAACGGAATGAATGGACCAGCATCTTCTGTTTTTGCAAATGTATGGACACATTTTGCAGTTGTAAAAAATTCAAATACATATACCATTTATGTAAATGGCGTAGGTGGAACTCCAGTTACAAATTCTACAGCAATTGCATTTCCATCAAGCACATATGCTTCTATAGGAGATGCGCCTATGTTTGGTCTATATGCTTATACAGGCTACATAGATGATTTACGTATTACTAAAGGTGTTGCTCGTTATACAAGTAACTTTACTCCTTCAACAACTGCTTTTCCTAATAAAGGTTAAACAATGTTAATGGTCACCCCGTAAAAAGGGTGGCCTTTTTTATCAAATTTGAGCCAAAAAAAAGTGAGAAAAATGACGTATCTATAATAGAAGAATATCTTAAAAGATAGGACTCTAATCTTTATTAACTTGAAAGGTTATATGATTGTATTAACATTTTTTGCTGGTTTGGCTGTTGGTCTTTTGATCATGCGGTTGTTTGATTTCTATACCATCTGCAAAACAGTTGGATATTGAAATATAATTGTTTACTTTAAGAAAGTTTAAAATGAAAAAGTTTTTTGAATCTGAAACATTTGCGGATGTAGTTACTGCTATTGCTATTGGCCTAGGTCTTTGTGCATTAGTATTACATGGTCTTGATGCTTTATTTTAATTGATAAAGAAACTGTATGACTGAAATAATGTACTACATTTACTCTAGAAGTAATGGATACTTAATTACCAAAACAAATAATTTAAAAGATCTTGAAAAATATCTTCCAGAATTAGTAGAGGTAGTTATAGCATGAATATTAATTCAAATCGGATTAAAGAACTTGATAAAAGGAAAACGATGCATAAGTATTTGTTATTAAACCCTCTCGACAATTATAACTTTGGTTGTACTATTGAAGAGATGCTAGAAGCTCTTGAAGAGTTTGGTTGTAGTTATATTTCATCATTAGACACTACAGGTCAGGTGATGTATTATGCTACGGCTGTTTCTAAAAAAGCCTTAGAGCAAATGTGTACTACTGTAGAACTTGACGGTTCTATAATTGAGTATACTGCTATATATGATCAAGTTTTTGAAAGTTAAAAATGCCTAGATTAACTTTAAAAGCTGGTGACTATACAATTGAAGCCGTCCAATACAATGCCTTTGACTCTGTTGAAGTAACTGTATATGATGACTTCCTGCAAGCTGTAGTTTCTCCTTCACTGTATGACGTTAAATCAGCATACATGACAGGCGAAAGTGTTGCTTCGGTTCTTACAGAGTCTGCTGAAGATTTTAGTAGGCTTTTTAAAGCAGTTGAAGATTTAGTTTTCGTAGATAAAAAACTTGGAGTTTAAAATGTGTACTAAATGTCCACCTGTGTATTCCGATGTTCGAATTGCTGATGAGGAAGGTTATGTCTACCAAGTCAGCAAAGAGATCGTTAACTACGTCAAGGTTCGTCATGAACCACATAGTTTAGACTTCTTTAACAAAGTTGGTCAAGAACTAGATTTATGGAAGGCTAACCCCTTAGCTAACATAAACCAAAGATTTAAGCGAGTAGGTCATGTTAATACAATGAGGAAGTAATGAGCCTCTTTGTAATATTTCTGCTTATTATGTTTGTACTATTTGTAGTGGCTAGACCATTATTCTTTATAGTACTAATTGCTTATATCTTTTTGATTTTATTCAGTGGTCCCTATCCTAAACCTTTTATTTAATGGAGTATTAAAAATGGCTATGACAACAGTTGGTTATTTCTTAGGTTGGTTGCTTGGCTTCTTAGCTGCGCTGTTAACCTTAAGTTTTGCTAAAGAAGTTCTCATAATGGGTTTTTCCTTTTATGTGGCAAACAAAGTTGTTAATTGGTATCAAGAAAGAAACAAAGTAATTGACACTGAAGCTATTGAAGTGGATGAGTCTTTACTACAGGAAGCTAAAGCTGTTTCCTAAAACAGAAAGAGACCCCGAGGCGTTTGCCTTGGGGCTCCTCTCTCTTTTTTAATCAAAATAAGGATAATAATAATAATGACAAAAGCAATCCTATTTGAAGTTCTAGTTTTATTTTTAGAGGCGCTTATAATTTGGCTCTACAAAAAGATTACAGTAAAAAATTCAATCAACCAACAGATGGATCTTAATTTCGCTTAATGAATATTCTGGATAAATTAGTTAATGATATCACACTACGTCAAGCTATGCTACGTGCAGATAGAAATATTTACACTCATTACTTGAAAGACGTAGAAGCAAAAACACTAATAGATATCTCATATCCTCACATCCTTCGTGGATTAGAGAGACAAGGTACTTTAGTAGACATTATTGCTACTATTGGTCGTAGAGTTAGGCAAATGCTTGACTTACCTAACGACACAATCTCTGATGCGCAAGTAGGCTGGTTTATTTGTATTGCTTATATTGAATGTAATGTCTTATCTTTTAGATTAAAACATACATACAAGAATGGTAAGAAAAGTAAATATCAAGCTTATTTCTTTCAAGTTAAAGATTGGAAATCAATTAAAGAATTATGGGGTTTAATTGATCAAACAAAGGTTGATATTTTTCCAATGAGGGAAGCACCAGCCTTATGGACTTCTTCACATAACAATCTAGGTATTCCTATTATTAAGAAAGGTCATTCTACAGCGTTAGCTCAATTCAAAGATGGAGAGAAGCAAATGTTGTATGACACACTTAATAAACTGCAATGTATTGGATGGCGAATTAATAAAGATGTATTTAAGGTATATCAATATTTTTTAACAAAAGACAATCCTGTTAGCCCTTTTAAACTTCATTCAGAGATTGATGAAGAGAAAAAGAGATCATTAATGATTGAGGCAGAAGCTATTGAGCAACTTGCCTTAAGCCACTTAGATAATGCGTTCTACCATGTATACAACTTTGACTTCCGTGGTCGTGTATATGTAAATACAGCATTTCTACATGAGCAGTCTAGTGATAATGCTAAAGGTTTGTTAATGCTAGACAAAGCTATTCCACTAGGTCAAAATGGTTTATTCTGGTTAAAAGTACATACTGCGAATTCTTTTGGTAATGACAAAGTTACACTAAAGAATAGAGCTGAATTTGTAGATGAGAATATTAATTTATTTTTGTCATATGCAGAGAAACCAACTTTAAACCAAGGATGGATTGATACTGATGCCCCATTCTCATTCTTAGCTGCTTGTAATGAGTTAAAGAAAATTAAAGAATGGCTGATGGAAGGTAATAAGCTAGAAGAATATCAATGCTCTTTGCCTGTTTATATTGATGGTTCAAATAACGGAGTTCAGCATTTAGTAGCTATGTCGAAAGATGAAGATATTGCTCCTCTAGTTAATTTAGTACCACAAGAACTACCAGGGGATGTTTACATGTATATCGCAAGATATGTCTGGAAACGTCTTCAAGAGATGGCAGATAGACTTAGTCAAAAAGATAAAGATCAATTTGATAATGTTTATAATACAGCAAAAACATTGCAGAAGGCATACTTTGATGCTCCAGACAAGACAGAACAAAAAGCTTTAGCTTATGCTGCTGCTCAAGAATGGAGAAATAAAAGTAGAGATATACGAGAAAAATTATTTCCAATTTATTGGCTTAATATTGATAGTCCTAAAGATCAACGTAAAATAGTTAAACGAAACGTAATGACTCTCGGCTATGGTGGTACAGCCTATGGCATGGGTCAACAAATTATTGATGACACTAGAGATATGTCAGAGTATCTCCGTGACAAAGAACATTTGTGGGGTGCTATGCTAGGTGATTTGGTATTTGAGACTTGTTATGAGAAACTCAAAGGACCAGCTACTATGCTACGTATGTTTCAAAATCTTGCACAAAGATCTAATGAGAAAGAAGTATTTCTTAAATGGACTACGCCTGTAACTGAATTCCCAGTTGTTCAGGCATATCGTAAACCTTCTATTGTTCGCACTAGATTAAAATACGGTGAAGAAGAATTAAAAGTTCAACTTCAAACTTGGGAAGAAGCAACTATTAACAAAGATTCCCAAAGAACAGGTGCTGCACCAAACATTGTACATAGTTTTGATGCTGCTCACCTGACAATGACTGTTGTATCTGCACCCTATGAGATGACTGTTGTTCATGATTCCTTCGGCACATTGCCTGGAAATATGGATGATTTATTTTACAGGGTTAGAGAACAGTTTGTAGAGTTTTATAAGAGCAAACCTCTTGAGAAACTCCTTGCTGAACTTGACTGCAAAGACCTTATCCCTGAAAGGGGTAATCTCGATATCGGTCAGATTGTGTATTCCGATTATGCTTTTTGTTAAGTTTTACCAGGATACGCTAAAGCACTAAGGTATGCAAAATCATTTGTATACTAAATATTAAATAAATTAAATTGTATTAAGGAAACTAAAACCTATGGCTATTTTAAAGAACGTTGAGTTATTCTGGGCACAATTAGACCCTAAGAAACCTAATTCTAAATTTAACAAAGAACAACCTACGTGGGATGTTCAGATTCGCACTCGAGACAAGCTAGTTAAAGCAGAATGGGTAGCACTTAACTTAAAGCCTAAGACAGTAGAAGATGATGATGGAGTATTTTATACTGTAGCTCTTCGTAAGAAGTCTAAAAAGAAAGATGGTACTGATAACCAACCAGTAACTGTTGTTGATGGTTCTTTAGCTCCTATTGCACCATCTAGTATTGGTAATGGTTCTATTGCTAATGTAAAGATTTTCCAGTATGAGTATCCACCAGATAACAAGATTGCATCTATGTTAATGGCTGTACAAATTACTAAGCTAAAAGAGTACATTCCTAAAGCATCTGATGATGACTTTGAATTAACGGATACTGAGATCATTCGTGTTAGCGATGCTAATGGTGGTGACTCAGATGAAGATGACAATCCTTATTAATTAAGTAACTAGGGGACTTCGGTCTCCTATTTTAAAGAAACATATTAAATGAATAATATAATTGCAGGTATAGTTGGTTTAGGTATTGTAGCCGCTTCTATTTATGGGTGGATAGCAAACTTTGTAGCTATTTTATTTATGAATAATGATACTCCGTTAGGTTGGATTATCGGAAGAATTATTGGAGTCTTTGTACCTTTTATTGGAGCAATTCTTGGTTACTTCTGAATACACTATAACATTCACTGATCCTATTAGTGAGTTTGAAATGTTGTTAATATGTAAACTTGGTGATGATTTTTCTTATAATGAAGACTTTACAGTCTGTACAGTTGAAACATCAATTAGTGAAAGAGAATTCCTACAAGAACTCTCAGACATTACTCAAGTAGAAAACATAGGGTTAATTCAACACCTTGTAACTATGGAACCCGACTGGTTAAACTATAATTCATAATGATTGCATATAAACTTTTTAAGAAACGAAAAGATGGAACTTACGGTCCATTGTTTATTAACAGAAAACAGAAAATACAATCAGGGGTTCTCTACGGAGCAGAGTCACACCCTACTGTAGGTTATGCTTATCGCCCTGGATGGCATTGTTGTTCTACTCCTAATGCTCCTCATTTGAGCTATAAAGATAGAACATGGTGTAGGATCGAAATTCAGGATTACACTAGGCATCAAAGACCACAAAGTCAAGGTGGCTTGTGGTATACCGCTAATTACATGCGTATTTTAAACGAACTATGACTAAACAAAGAACAATATATTTAGCAGGGCCAATGGAGCATGTCTCTATTGAAGATGCAAAAGGTTGGCGTAATATTGCTACTGAACTACTTCAACAAGCAGATCAGAAAGTTCTTGATCCTACTCGTAGGGTTCATGACTTTCAAGCTAAGTACATGAAGAGAATTTTTGAATTAGATCTTCGTGATATCCAAGAGTCAGACTTGATTCTTGTTAACTTAAATAATCCAGCTATTGCTAAACACGGTACTTCTATGGAAGTGTTTTATGCTGCTTATGTACTACGTAAACCAGTAGTTGCATTTAAAGCTTCTGCTGATACGATACACCCATTCTTTGAATCTTTAGTTACAGAGTGGAGATCAACAGTAGATAAGGCATGCGACACAATTATTACGGAGTATATTGATTAATGCCTTTCTTTATTACTTATGTAGACCCTGATGACCCTGCTATAGAACATAATATCCCTATTAGCAAAGCAACTCAGGAATGTGTTTTTACTAGTTTGAGACAAGTAGAGGTTAAAGTAAAAGATGTTAAAGCTCACTATCCAAAATTAAAAGTTAAGGTTTATCATGCAAGCCTTTGGGAAGAAAAATAATGCCATATATTAGACAGGATTTTAAACAGTTTCTACACACAAAAAGTGTAGCTGAGGTAGGTGACTTATGTACTACCCCAGGAGAACTAAACTTTGTTGTTACATCTATTGTACGAGACTATTTCAATCGTACAGACAAGGGTAACTACCAAGCAATTAATGATATTGTAGGTGCTCTTGAAGGCGCTAAGATTGAATTCTATCGTAGAGTAGCCGCACCATATGAAGATAAAAAGATCTTAGAAAATGGAGATGTTTATTAATGAAACTTACTGTTCATACTATCTCAGAAAATGAAGATGGTAGTGCTAACGTAGTACTTGATTTAGACAATGAAGCAAGAGAATATCTCATGAATTATGCATTTATTAGGATGCTAAAAGATGCTCTTGCAGAAGGTAAATTATATAAAGTAGAAGAGGGAACAATAGATGTACGTGCCGATTTATGAAGTATACTCATATGGCAAGAACCGTGGTGTAGTAGCAACTTATAATGACTTTGAACATGCTGTTACTGCATGGAAAGATAATATGGATTTCTTTACTATTAAATGTGTTTGGCCTACTAGTGCTAAAAATCGTTCTAAAGAATTAAACCATATTGGTTCTATAAATGATTATCGTAATTTGTTAAATGAGTGGGCAATTGAAGATGGCGATAATGAGTGGGAAGTAGATCAACTTATGAAATACTTAAAAGAAAATCCACAAACAGTAGAGAGTAATACTCTTAACTCTAACTATCAGAGTGCTATTAATCCTAGCCATTACCAGAGTTATGTAATGGATTTACAGTGGCTAGAAACTATGCAGTATCTCCCTAGCTTCCGTGACCCTGCTTGCTTTAAAGCTGCTGTAGAGTTACAAGTACGAAAGTATCTAGACCGCTTAGGTGGTAAAGATGCTGAACAACAAGAACTTGGTAAAGCATTATGGTATTTAAAATTCCTACTTGCCTATACTAATAATGGAAATCAACCTATCCGAATTAAAGATATTGAAAAATTATTAAAATGAGTAATCTAGTATTTGACATCGAAAGCGATGGTCTACTAGACACTGTAAGTAAAGTCTGGATGATTGTGACTAATGATACTAGTACTGGTGAAGAGTTAATCTTTACCGACTATGATCCACAATATCCAAGTTTAGAACAAGGCTTACAACACCTATCGAAAGCAACAAGCTTGATTGGCCATAATATTATTGGCTATGATCTGCTTGTTCTCCGAAAACTATACAATTGGATTCCAAATAAAGATACTAAACTATATGATACAATGCTATTGTCTCAAGTAGTTAACTATGATCGATTTAATGGAAAACATTCTCTAGCTGTATGGGGTGAATACCTTGGGCATTCTAAAGTTGATCATGAGGACTGGAGTCAGTACTCAATAGACATGTTACATCGGTGTAGAGAAGACGTAAAAATTAATCTGAAGGTCTTTAAAAGCCTTAACAAAGAATTAAAGGTAATGTTTGAAAAGAAACAGTATCTTAAAACTTCTATTAAAAATGAGCATTTAACTGCACAATTCTGTGCTGATGCAGAATATATAGGGTGGCAATTTGATAAAGATGCTGCAACAAAACTACTTGCTGTTATGGAAACTCAAATGGCAGAAGTTCAGTCTGTTATTGAGCCAAGACTTAGTACCGAAACTAAAGTTGTGGATAAAGAACCTAAAGTACCAAAGTGGATTAAGAACGGTAATTATGATGCCGTTACTGCTAGATATTTTAATATTGATCCTACTAATGGCAGGGATGTTCGTCTGGTAGAAGGTCCTTACCAACGATTTGAGTATGTACAACCTGACTTAGGTAACATTGATTCAGTTAAATTGTATTTACATAAAATTGGTTGGGTACCTGACGACTGGAACTGGAAGAAACAAGGAAACGAGTTTATTAAAGTATCAGAGAAATTAACTACTAGCTCACTTGAAAAATTAGGTGAAGTAGGTATGCTAATTGATAAGTACTACACTACTAGATCTAGACATTCTATTTTGTCTGGATGGATGGAGTCATTAGATGAGAATAACCGATTACATGGTAGTTGTTTTACTATCTCTACTCCAACTGGTCGTGCTAGACATAGCGGTATTGTCAATGTTCCAGGTGCTGATTCAGAGTGGGGTGCAGATATTAGGAAACTATTTGTTGCCACTCCTGGGTATACAATCATTGGTGCTGATTCTTCTGGTAATCAATTTAGAGCTTTATGTCATTATCTAAAGAATGATGAATATACAAATGAAGTTTTAAATGGAGATGTACATCAGAAAAATGCAGATGTGCTCACAGCTGTAATGACTGAAGAGCAAGCTAATTTTCCTAAGATTATCAAAGACCCTCTCGTATCTCGCAAACTAGCAAAACCATTTATTTATGCTTATTTGTTTGGTGCTGGTGGTGAGAAAGTTTCTTTGATTTTAACAGGTATCCGTAATGCTAAACTAGGCAATAAAATTAAAGCTGAGTTTGCAAAACGTATTCCAGGATTAGACTCATTAATTAAGCGTATTAATGCAGTCTATAACAAAACAGAAAACCATGGTAACCCTTGGATTCCTGCTCTTGATGGTAGAAAGATACCTTGTGAGTCTGCTCATAAATCTTTAAACTATCTATTACAAAGTTGTGAAGCTATTACTTGTAAAGCCGCTACAGCTGTTGCATATACCCGACTGAAAGAGGAAGGTATCCCGTTCAATCCTCTGATTTTTTATCATGATGAGATTGAATTTGAAGTCCCACACGAGTATGCTGAAAAAGCTGCTCTAATTGCAAAAGAAGCCTTTCGTGATGCACCTAAAGAATTTGGTGTAATGATCATGGATGGCGAAGCTAAAATAGGTAAAGATTGGTACGATGTCCACTGAACTAAACGATAGAATTAAAAAAGCTTTTTTAGATCACTTAAACTTAAATGATAACCATATGAAAAAGAAAACTATTGAATCACAGAAAACATGTGCTCATGCGGCATTAAATATGTTGCATATTGTAGATCCTGATTCTTGTATTTTAGGTGGAGCACCACGAGATTGGGAGTTAGGTAATCCTGCAAGAGACTTAGATATTTATCTTCATGGATATCCAAAGGAGTCTAAAAATAGTATTATAGCTAGGATATCACAAGCCTTAGAACTTCAAGATAATGAATTAGAAGATGTAACAAATAATTCTTATTATATGCATAGCATAGATAATGGAGTTG
>Ga0222712_10004426_pt1 | contig 14688 bp, 15 predicted proteins | sample C33_657DmetaG_FD_165043 | JGI IMG/M metagenome (GOLD analysis project Ga0222712, IMG submission 165043) | Estuarine water microbial communities from San Francisco Bay, California, United States - C33_657D | ecosystem: Environmental > Aquatic > Marine > Unclassified | place: USA: California... | reverse complement strand
TGGGGGCGAATAGTTCGCAGGTTTTGCCAAAGCACTTGCGCCCGTAGCATTGTGGTTCTTATGAGCCTTCGGGTTCATTGGGGAGTGGTGTAACTGGCAACACAGCAGATTCTGGTTCTGTTATTCAGGGTTCGATTCCTTGCTCCCCAGCAAAGAGTTTCCCAGGTGATGATTTCTGGTCGCATGAGACCGCCACCCATAGGGGGTTATCCCTAAATCTTGACCTTTAGTCTAGTTAGTAACTATAAAAATTATTTTAATAGTTACTATCGATGTATGACCAAATTTTCTGTCCGTTCGTCCGCATTCACCACGTTTTTTTCGCTGATTTTGTTGAGTATTTTGGTCCCTACGGGCTCGAATCTGAACGCAGCCCGTCCGGCGAATAGCGCCAAAGTGACCATCTGTCACCGCACCAGTTCGGTGACCAACCCGTATCGCCGTATCACCGTTAAACAGTCATCGGTTGTGCCCCAAAATCAGAATTCCCCAGCGACCTCGAAGCACGGCAGTTCGAGCGGTGCTCACAACAAATGGTCGACCACCAAGTTCCCGAACGCGACCGAGGCACCGAGCGTGAATGTCTTCGACCCGACCTTCACCTACCCGGCGAACGATAAGAATTGGGGCGACATCGTCCCCAACCTCGACGTCTCGGGCAACCCGTTCAACTATGGCAACGGACAAGCCGTTTACCCCGGCATGAACTTCACCGGTGACGGTCTCGCCATTTACAACGGCACCGGAAACTTCGCCGGACTTTGCAAGTCGATTTCCACCAAGGAGTTTATTGAATCCGAAAAGGCAGATGGCAAGACCGACCAAGAAATTGTCGACGAGATCAACGAGCAGGAGTCCGATGACGACAAGCCGGTTCTCGATGCTCTCGGTGGTGGCCCGCTCACACTGCAGACCCTCGCCCTTGTGGACACCGTCGGTGCGATCACCAACGAGCCCACGGGTATCACTTCAAGCACTGGCACGTTGAATGGCGAGTTCAACTTGGCCCCCGGCAAAACGGCAACCAGCACTCGGTTCGTGTGGGGTACCAATCCCAACTGCGCGACCGGAACTACCACTTCAAACGCCTCGCCGTCATCGGCCACCACTGGTGTTGAAGTGTCGTTCGACGCGACTGGACTCACCGCTGGGACTACCTACTACTACAAAGTTGTTGGCACCGTTGATGCGGGACTCGACGACGAAGCTGAGGTCGAAGGCGATTGCACCCAGTTCCGCGTAGCACAGGGTCTGCCGTCGGACGAGCCCACTGCTGGCGGGTCGACTGCTGGCGGGTCGACTGCTGGCGGGTCGGCTGCTGGCGGGTCGACTGCTGGCGGAGGCACAGTTGTCGGCAACCTGCCGGCCACCGGTGCGTCGCTGCGTCTTGAAGTCCTGGCGACATTGACGACGATGATCGGACTCGCATTGGTGGCCGTACGTCGCCGTCGCATCATCTGATCAGGTCTCGTAAACGTCAAATGAAACGGGGCGGTTCCCTCTCGGGGGAACCGCCCCGTTTGATTTTTGTAAGCGCACGCACGGGTGGGGTCGTGATTGATCTAGTTTTCTCTCATCGCCCGAGGGCGAAGAGGGGGAACCATGGACCGTCGTAATTTCTTGAGAGCCGGAGTTGTTTCAACAGGAGCCGGAGTAATGTTGCCAACGGCAATGTTTGCTCGGCCCGCTTCGGCACGATCTGCCGAAGGATCAGCGACTCCAGGTGAAAGTCCGTATGGACCACTGTCTGAGACTCCTGATGAAAATGGTTTGTTGTTACCAGCAGGTTTCACCTCGCGCGTGATTGCCGTAGGTGGCGAACTGGTTGGTGAAACTGATTATGAGTGGCACATTTTCCCCGACGGCGCCGGCACATTTGATGACGGCAATGGTGGTTGGTACTACGCCTGTAACAGTGAAGTGTTTGATTTCATGGCACCCGATTCGGGAAGTGTTTCAGCAATTCACTTTGATGCTGATGGAAACATCGTTGACGCGTATCGAATTCTCGAAGGAAGCAATTCCAACTGCGCCGGTGGACCAACACCGTGGGGCACTTGGTTAAGTGGCGAAGAAAACTTCTCGGGAATAGGTCGAATTTGGGAATGCGACCCGACGGGAACCAAGCCAGCGGTTGCTCATGAAGCGATGGGGCGTTGGGCTCACGAGGCTGCAGCAGTTGATCCAGATAATCAACAGGTGTACCTGACCGAAGACAATCCAACGGGCGTGTTCTACCGTTACACGCCAACTGCTTACCCAGATCTTTCGGCTGGAAAGTTGGAGGCTTGCATCGTCGCGGCTGACGGAAGCGTTACATGGGGACCATTGACCGATCCGTCGGGCGCAACAGTTCCGACGCGCGAACAAGTTGCTGGTGCAACGATTTTCCCCGGCAACGAAGGATGTTGGTATCACCAAGGTTGGGTGTACTTCACATCAAAAGGTGACCACTCGGTACACGGAATCGATATTGCTGCGCAGAAGTACACACTTTTGTGGAAGGGCGACCCTGATGGATTAGGCGTTGAAGGAGCGGTGCTGTCACACGTTGACAACATCACTGTTGATGCCGGATCGGGAGATCTTTTTGTCGCCGAAGATGGTGGCAACATGGAATTGATCATCATCACACCTGAAGGTGCTCTTGCTCCGTTCGTTCGCGTTGTTGGCGAAGGTCATGCTGATTCAGAAATGACCGGGCCAGTGTTTAATCCGTCGCGCGACCGTTTGTATTTCTCATCGCAACGTGGACCGAGCGTGAAGACGCCAAGCGAGATTGTCCCTGGAGCAGTCGCAGTGCCGGAAGGTCCGCAAGCAGGAATGACCTTTGAAATTACGGGACCGTTCCGTGGAGTGATGACAACCACCGATGCCGCGCCGCCAGAAACAGAAGCACCGATTGCTTCACCCGTTGACACATTGGTTAGTGCTGCGCCAAATACCCAAGATGCCCCGGTCAGTGACGAAGATTCTGGCTCGGGCGGAGACAAGTCCAAATTGGTCGTAGGGGTAGTTGTGGCAGCCGCAGCTGTTGGGGGTGTCGTGGCTTTCCGTAAGCGCCGAATCGACGAGGCCTCGGGGGAAAATACGAGCGGTCGTTGATAGGGTTTATCCCGCTACTTGGCCCCATCGTCTAGTGGCCTAGGACACCACCCTCTCAAGGTGGCGGCACGGGTTCGAATCCCGTTGGGGCTGCTCAGAGTTGATTTAATTTTCCTAAAAATCCTGTTGCATAATGTGACTTTTGTCCAGAGATTTGTTACTTTTTCCCTCGGGGTCGCCGACTCCAATCAGACAAGGGGAAGTAATGGATATTAAGACCGTTCTTGAAGATCAAGATTTAAATCAACTCGTGTATAACGCGTTGTCATTCGGAACCGCCGTCATGCTTGGTGCATTCGTGTACTTCTTGACCCAGGTGAAGAGCGTTGCGAAGCAGTTCCAGGCAGGCGTTGCCGTATCGGCCGTTGTCGTCGGTATCGCTGGCTACCACTACTACCGCATGTGGAGTGATTGGGGCTCGGGCACCGTTAACGAGGGTTATCGTTACGCCGACTGGTTGATCACAGTTCCGCTGTTGGTCATTGAGTTGCTCATCGTTCTCGGGGTTACGTCAGATCGTCGCAAGAAGCTCATGACGACTCTCGTCCCGGCAACCGTCCTCATGATTGGACTCGGTTACCCAGGCGAAACTGCATCGAGCGATGGCACCAAGTGGACCTTCTGGATCCTGTCGATGTTGCCGTTCCTCTACATCTTGTTCACGCTTTCAGGTGAATTGAAGGCTGCAGGTAGTCGTGAAACTGGTGCGGTTGCTTCATCAATCAAGAAGGCAACAACAATTCTGTTGGTGACTTGGTTGGTTTACCCAATCGGCTACTTGTTCCCAGTGATCTTTGATGCTGGCAACGAAGGTGCCGAGACTGCACGTCAACTCGCATACACCGTGGCCGACATTACGGCTAAGGCTTTGTTTGGTTTGATGATCTTGAACATTGCCAAGGCACGTTCGGGCGACAACAACTGATAATTGCTGAAGGGGTCGGGTTGATCGGATTTTCCGATGAACCCGACCCTTTTGCATTTTCCGAACTAAGGTAAAAACATGAAGCCGAAACTGATTTTGCAGATAAGTGTTTTACTGGCAGCAGCGCTGAGCTTGGCGCTCAGTATCTCTTTGTATTTTGCAGGTGACGACCAGAGCGACAAGCTGAACGGCATTTATGTCGGGGTATGGGTTCCATCGATCCTGGCATTGGGGGCCTTCATTTTGGCCGGAAGGAAAGGTGAATAATGTCCGAAGGAATGCTTTTCACATTTGGTTCAGTCATCTTTTTCATCGTTTTTGGCGGTGCGACATTGTTCGGTATGGCGAGCCTGCGTAAGTACCAAGAGGATCAAAATTCATAGATAGATCTATGGGTCCTTCAATGGGAACCAGGATTTTCTGACGATGAAGTGTTGCGGGATGCGCAGCTGGTCGTGGGTGACGAACGTCGATTGAGCCCACGCCGCCGACCCGTAAAAACTCTCAGGTATGTGGGCGACGTCGGTGAGTCAACTACGAGCCAGCGACGAGCATCTCGCGAGAATCACAACAAGAAGCTAATCAACAGCGACTGAATCACTGACGCGTTCAAGCTGTCGCACATCTTTGTTGAACAGCGCCGCTCCGGCCATCACGATCGCAATCACTCCAGCGATATACAAAGTCTCGCTTGTGCCGATCCACAGAGAAATCGGCCCGGCTAAGAACAATCCAAACGGTGCAAACACTGTCGACCCAAGTGCGTCGTACGCACTCACTCGCGATAAGGCCTCTTCGGGTACATGCGTCTGGAACATGGTCATCCACATCACGAAGAACAAGTCCATGGCGATGCCCGATACAAAAGCCAAGATCATCAATACGCCAATGTGAAATGGCACGGCGGCACCAAGCATCCAGAATCCAACAATGGGCATTCCTCCCATGGCAACAATCAATGGATGTTTGGGTTTGAGGCGCAACGAAACCAAGACTCCACCAATGTTGCCTGCACCAAAAGCGAACAACATCAGCCCCATATCGCGTGCTCCACCAAGTGCTTCTTTCATTTGCACTGGTGCAAGTACTCCTAGAAATCCTTCAAAGCACATGTTGATAAATGCAAAACAGATCACGATGACCACGATCCATTTGCGCGAATAGAACTCTGACCAACCTTGACGCAGTTGCGAAATCATCGACGGATGTTTCGTGATTTCACCAGTTTGCATTTTCGTCGGCAACTGCAGTTGCAATACGAGTATTCCGGCAATCAAGAAGGTGAGTCCGTCGCCAATGATTGCCCAACCTGGTCCGACTGTGCTCACGATGGCTGCACCCATAGTTGCGCCAAGTGTGAAACCGATATTTGTTCCAAGCCCCACTAACGAATTGGCGGCCTGCAAGTTTTCACTCGGCACCACTTCGGGAAGTAGTCCAGCAAACGCGGGCCACCACAATGCGTTCAAAGTTCCGAAGATGAATGCGTTCACGCAGAGTAACGGAACAGTCGCGTGATCGGTCAAGAAAAGAACACCACTTGTTGCAACGACGAAGCTGCCAATGATGTCGGCATACCCAACGACCCTGGCTCGTCCCATACGGTCGGCGACAACTCCACCCAACAGCAAGAACAAAACAATCGGCACCATGTGCGAAGCGGTCACCCAACTCAGTGACGAAGCGTTGCTGCCAGGCAGTGAGAGCACACCAAAGGCCATGGCGATCGGCGACATGCCGTTGCCGATATTCGACAAGGTGCGCGCCGTCAGCAAAACGCGAAAGCGTTTGATTTTCCAGAGGGTTTTCAGGTCGTGCAGCACAATGATCTTGAGTCAGGTTAGTGAATTTTGAGTGTGAAATTTGCCGTGTTATCACCCGTGATCTGCGTACCACCCCAAATTGTGTCTACACTCACGCCATGTCACGACCTCCCGCCTCACTTCGAGCCCTTGCCGTTGCCCGTGGTGATGAGCCTGCCGATTTGCTCATCACTGGTGGACGAGTTCTTTCTCCAATTACCCGCGAATGGGTTGCAACCGACCTCGCAATTGCCGACGGTGTTGTGGCCGGATGGGGCAAGCGTGAAGCCAAAGAAACAATTGATGTTGGCGGCGCGGCCTTAGTCGCCGGCTTTGTTGACGCACATATGCATCTTGAATCAACCAAGTTGTGGGTTGATGAGTTCGTCCGTGGAGCCTTGCCATGTGGAACGACTGCAGTTGCGTGTGATCCGCACGAAATTGCCAACGTTGCCGGGCTCGAAGGTGTTGGGGCAGTTGCCGAAGCTGCCGAAAAGATGCCGTTTACTTTTGGTCTTGCGGCTTCAAGTTGCGTACCAGCGTCAAGTTTCGAAAGCCCCGGCGCAGCATTTTCACCAGCGGATATTCGTCATCTGATTTCAGAATTCAAAGCAATTGGCATTGGCGAAGTCATGAACTATCCCGCCGTCATTAACGGCGACCCGACCTTCCGCGAAATTATCGCGGCGGCGGGTTGGCGCAGTGTTGATGGCCATGCGCCCGGTTTGCGCGGTCCGCAACTCGACGCGTACTTGGCAGCCGGCGTTGAATCTGATCACGAATGTTTCGCTCTTGATGAAGCTCACGAAAAGCGTCAAAAAGGTATGTGGGTCTTTTTGCGCTACGGATCTGCTTGTAAAGACCTCGTTGAATTGTTGCCAACTGTTTTACGAACAGGCGTCACGCGCACCGCGATGTGCACCGACGATCGTGAGCCGCACCAGATTCGCACGATTGGCCACATCAATCACTGTGTGAGATTGGCGGTTGAGGCTGGTTGCGACGAGATCGAAGCACTCATCATGGCTTCGTATCTACCTGCGCAATTTCACAACTTCTTTCATCTTGGTCAGCTTGGACCTGGATATCAAGCAGACGTACTGGTCTTTGACTCGATGAAGGAATATCGCCCAGCTGCTGTGTACCAAGCGGGCAAGTTGGTGGCGCGCCATGGATACATTCTCGATGGTGCAGTGCCAGCGACTCCTGCCCCCGATTCATTGCGTAATCGCGTGCACTTGCATCACAATCCAACTGTCGCTGAATTAACAGTTGATGCACCAGCCGATGGAATGGCGCGAGTCATTGGTGTCACCCAAGGAACGGTGCGTACGACCGCGCTTGAACTTGATATCAACGACCCCAACAATGACATCGCGCGTATCGCAGTTCTTGAGCGACACAAGAAAACCGGCCGCATTGGTCTTGGCTATGTGGCCAACTTTGGTCTGACACGCGGCGCGATTGCTTCAACGGTGTGTCACGACGCTCACAACGTGATGGTGATTGGTGCACGCGACGAAAGCGGGCCCGCCGACATGGCGATTGCAGTTGCACACCTGGCCAAGATCGGTGGGGGACAAGTACTCGTGCACGAGGGGAAGATTTTGGCCGAGGTTCCGCTACCGATTGCTGGACTCATGAGCGACCAACCTCTTGATGTAGTGGCCGATCAGATCGAACTCATGGAGCAAACGGCCCGCGATTTTGGTATTGCGATCGACGCCCCGTTTATGTTGCTGTCGTTCCTGGGACTCTCGGTCATTCCCGATCTACGCATCACTGACCACGGGTTAATCGACGTCAACCAGTGGAAACAGGTCCCAGTCGCCCTCTAGAGGATCGATTCTCGGATCTCCCCGGGCTTTACTTTTTGCCCAAAAACCGAATTGACACACTTTGGAAACATTCGTCTAGACGAATTGTGTCTATAGTTCGCCCATGGCCACGAGGGAGACCAGCGCACGGCAGACCGAGATCGATCTTGCCTCCGACGCGCCTCTCTACGAGCAGGTCCGAGATCGCTTGAGTCAGATGGTTTTGGCCCGCGACCTTTCAGACTCGACTCCACTGCCAACTGAACCCAATCTGATGGAACTTTTTGGTGTCAGCCGCGGCACACTTCGTCGAGCAATCGAAGAATTAGTGCGCGACGGATTGTTAAGTGCCGAACAAGGCCGTGGCACATTTGTTGTTCAAGAAGAACGCGTACGACGAGTTGTCTGGCAACGGTTATCTGAAGTCGCTCGTCCCGATTCGCGTTTTGATCTTGATCTCAGCCAGTACGTTCCCGATTTCGCCGGATCAAACCTTGCGCACAAGAGAGTGATGAAGCGGGCCGAATGGAAGAACGCAAATGTCGTTTTCTGCGCTCCCGACAACAGCATCGAACTCCTACGACTTGCAGCCCTTGAAGCTGGAAAGAAAATTCTTGTTCCGACTTACGGACTGCGTCGCGGATTTATTTTCTTAGACGGTGCAAAGATCCAAAAGACCGATCATGCTTTGGCGGCAACGCTTGACGGGATGGAACGATTCGGCAAGCGACTCGGACCAGCTGATCTACGTCAAGCTGGAACCATTGATCTGGTGGTCACTGGTGCAACTGCGGTGACGACCGATGGTCGACATATCGGTGGCGGACAGCGTTATCTCGCTCTTGAGTGGATGATGATGAAGCAACTTGGTGTCTTGTCGCCGAATGCTCTGGTTTTCGCAGTCGTGCATGATTGCCAAGTCGTTGATGAAATGGTTGAAGCCGAACCAGATTGTTTGCTTGATCTGATTTGCACAAACACTGATGAAATTGATGTTTGGCGACCCCGTGATTCGGCTCCGACAAAATTGAGGAGAATTAAGTGAGCAGCACATTGTCAACCGATCAATATCGTGAACAGATCTGGGCCGAATTGGCCAAGGTTGCACGACCCGATTCGCGTTTTCACTGGGACTTCTCGAGTTTCATTTGTGATTTCATCGGAAGTGAAAAGTGTTCTGATCGAGTCTTAGAACTTGACGCATTAAAGAATCGCGGAAATCGTCAGGTCTTTATTACCCCTGACAATTGTCTTGAAGATCTGCGCTACAAACTGATTCAGCGTGGAATTCCATTTGTGATGACCACCTACGGCATTGTCCGTGGTTTTTATCACCTTGATCCCTCAACGATTCCTGCAAGTGATCATCGATACGCGGCAACTCTTGACGGGTTCGATCGTTACGCAGTGGCGATGCCATTAGCCGAATTACAAAAGGGCGAAAAGTTTGCCTTGCTGGTGACCGGCGGAAGTGCAGTCAGTAACAACGGAGTGCGCTTTGGCAAAGGGCACGGTTATTTCGATTTTGAATGGGCTGTTCTTTCAGAACTTGGGCTCACCGATAGTTCTTCAGTCGTGGCCGATGTCGTGCACGACTGTCAGTTCGTCAACGAAGTTATGCCTGCAGAGAAGCATGACGTAGTTGTCGATTGGGTGGTTACTCCCACCCAAGTAATGCACATAGATCAGAGCTCGCGTCAAAGTGGACGAGTGTTCTGGGAATTGGTTCCAGGAACAGAATTCGAACAACTCAGCATCGTTGCCGAGTTGCGCGCCATTCAAAACTTGGGTCCGCTATGACTCTGCGCCCAGTACATCAACCGTGACACAACCCACACGACAAACAACATGAAAGGTCAACAATGAATCCGATTTCACGACGACAGATGCTGATTCGAGCATCCGCAGCCGGTGTTGGTTTAGCAGGCTTGCCTGCATTCCTCGCAGCATGCGGAGGCGATGACAGCAGTTCATCAAGTTCAGGCTCAAGCGATGTCACTAAGTTGACGATGCAGGCAGCTTGGGTAAACGACGCTGAGTTCATGGGCTACTTCATCGCCATGACCAACGGCTACTACACCGAAGAGGGCATCGATCTCAACTACCTATCCGGTGGCCCAGATGTCATCCCAGAAAGCTCATTGCTATCAGGAAAATCTCCTTTGGCATTGACCACTCCAGACAGCACGATCAACGCAATCGTCAATGACGGTGCACCGTTCGTGATCATCGGAGCGCAATATCAGAAGAATCCGATCGGTGTCATCAGCCTGAAGAAGAACCCCATCAATTCGCCACAAGAATTGGTCGGCAAGACTTTGGCCGTTCCGGCGTCAAACACTCTTTCAGTTGAAGCGATGCTCAAGCTGAGTGGTGTCGACAAGAATGATGTCAACATCGTGCCGTACGCCTACGATCCGACACCATTGGTGAAGGGCGAAATTGACGCTTCAATTGACTTCGCGACCAACGTGCCGTACAGCATCGAACAAGCTGGTGAAGAAGCATCGTCGTTCTTGTTGTACGACTTTGGTTTCACTATCTTCAACGACACTGTTGTTGTGACCAAGGATGCGTTGAAGAACAACCGTGCCGAAATCGTGAAGTGGTTGCGTGCGAGCCGCAAGGGCTGGGAAGAAAACTTCAAGGACACCGCGAAGTATCCACCCGAGTTCGCCGAGACTTACTTCAAGGGCACTGGCCGCACCATTGATAATGAGATCTTCTTCAATGCTGCTCAACAGCCAATGATGGAGACTTCTGGTGGAATTTTCTCGATGTCCGAGGAAGCAATTGAAGCCAACTTGGCAGCTCTTGCAGAAATTGGAGTCAAGGGAACTCGCGACATGTTCGACACAACTCTTCTCGAGGAAATCTGAGTTTGTCAACATTGCAAGAAGTGGCCGGTGGTGCGCTCCGCGTTCAAGACGTGGAGCGCACCTTCGCGCTCAAAGATGATGTCGTTCGGGCCCTCGACAAGGTGTCCCTAGAAGTTCCGGTTGGATCATTCATTTCGTTGATCGGCCCATCAGGATGCGGTAAGTCAACACTGCTACGACTACTTGCGGGTCTTGAATCTCCTGATGGTGGATCGCTATTGATCGGTGACAAGACACCAAACGAAATGCGCACTGCAGGTCGCTTGGGCGTGGCATTTCAAGACCCGGCTCTGATGCCGTGGCGATCAGTATGGAAGAACATCACGTTGCCGTTGCAAGTGATGGGAAAGCCAGTCAAGGAATTTCAAACAGCAATCGAAGAATTAATTTCTCTCGTTGGTCTTCAAGGTTTTGAACACGCATTGCCATCGCAGTTGTCCGGTGGAATGCGTCAACGTGTCGCCATTGCCCGTGCGCTCGTCACCGAACCAGAAGTTCTCTTGCTTGACGAGCCATTCGGCGCGCTTGATGAAATTCTTCGCCGAACAATGAATCTTGAATTGCAGCGAATCTGGTCGGCTCGTCGTCCAACCACGATTTTGGTAACGCACTCGATTGAAGAAGCAATTTTTCTCGCCGACAAGGTCGCCGTGATGTCGGCGCGTCCTGGTCGCATCGTCGAAATTGTGGACATTCCCTTTGAACGTCCTCGTGATCCAGAGATTATCCGTAGTTCTGAATTCCATAAATTGGCAGACCACTTGTCGGAGTTGTTGTTCGCTGGTGGCGGACACTGAAAAGTGTCGTCAAGATGAAGAATTTCAGTCGTTTCGCTCGCGGCACTGGCGTTGTGCTGATTGTCCTGGCTATCTGGGAAATTTTGGGACGGCTTGAACTCGTTGGCCAAGGCGCGTTGCCAGCCCCAACACAAATTTTGGCTCAGTTGTGGAAAGACCGTTCTGACTATCCGCCGCACCTCTCAGTCACTTTGAAGTCTGCGGGCACTGGTTTTGTGATCGGCAACATCATCGCAATCATCGCTGGCGCGATTGCGGCGCGATTTCGAATTGCCGAAACGTTATTACGCGGCGTTGGTATGTCGTTATTTGCAGTGCCCTTAATTGCAATTGTTCCGGTTTTGTTGTTGGCATTTTCTGGTACAACTCCGCGAATCATTCTGGCTGCTATGGCCGTGTATTTCCCGACGTATATCGCAACGATGAACGGAATGCGCAATGTCGATGAGCGCCTCGTTGATGTAGTCATGGTGGCGGGTGGCTCAACAACCGATGTGTTGCGCTGGATTCGAGTCCGCAGCGCGTTGCCGCACATCGTGAGTGCATTCAGAGTCGCTGCACCAGCAGCTCTACTCGGAACTTTGCTCGCTGAGTTTGGTGGCGGAACTCGATGGGGCCTCGGCACGTATCTGCTCGGTTCATTGGGTCAGGCGAATCCGTCGCGACTGTGGAGTATCGGTTTAGTTGCGACAGCGGTGGCGGCTTCGGCGTACATGTTGTTTGCCTTCATCGGCGCCCGCCTCTCGCGGTCGTCAATGTCGGCGACAGTCCAAACATCAATGCCGATCGGCGAGGCCAGTGGCCCATGGTGGAAGCGTTTAGGCGGGGGAGTTGTTTCAGCCGGAGTTGTCTTAGGTCTGTGGGCATTGGTGTTGAGCATCTTGGATATGTCGCCCGTTGTCGCGAAGTCTCCTTTGGCGATCGTGAAATATCTCACGACCGATCCTCGAGCAGCCGAATCTCGATCACGCCTCTTTGATGCGTACAGCGAGACTTTGCCGTTGGCATTGATTGGGTTGCTCTGTGGATTAGCAGCAGCATTGTTGCTGGCAGTTATTTTGAGTCTGCGACCGACGCTTGGTCGAGCAGTATTGCCGTTTGCTTTGGTCTCGCAGACGATGCCCTTACCAGCACTGACACCGTTGATCGTTTTGGTTTTTGGCCGAAGCATTTTGGCAACAGTTGTGGTGTGTGTTTCCGTGACGTTTTTCCCGTCGTTCGTGACGATTTCTCAAGCGCTGGCGACAACCTCTCCTGCTGCCATCGATGTTGTACGCGTCAGCGGTGGTGGACGCTTGAAGACTCTGCGATTTGTCGGTTTACCTGGTGCGGTTCCGGCAATGGTGACAGCGGCCCGATTGGCCGCGCCGCGCGCCCTGCTTGGTGTGATGATTGCTGAGTATTTGGCAACGGGTAACGGGCTTGGCAACTTGCTGAACGAATCACGTGGCCGCCTTGACTACGGAATGATTTGGACCGTCGCGACGACGTCGGTGTTAGTTGCGGTGTTGATCACCCAGTTGTTCGGGCTCGCCGAAAAACTCACCCGCAAATAATCAGGAAGATTCCTGATTGCGGGGATGAGGAACTGCGCGCAAGTCAAGTTCGTCGATACCGGCATAGTCGTCGATATTGACCGAGTACAGCGGCAGTTCGTTGGCAACTGCGATTGAAGCAATCAGCAAATCAAAAGACCTTGCTCTCGACGTTCGTCCAGACGAGCGAACTTGGGCTGCCATTCGTCCAAACACTCGCGCGGCGTTTTCATCAAACGCCAAAGCACCAAAATTACGTTCGGCAAATTGAAGATGACCTAATCGATGTGATCTTTCGGTAGCGGTTTTCGCAACGAGAGGTCCGACCGTCAACTCGGCCAGGGTGATCGCGCTGATTGCTGGGAATTCAGGAAGTTCGGTTTGTATTTCTCCAAGCAGAATGAGCGTGTCGGTATCTAGCAGACCATCATGTTGAGGCGGCAGAGATTCGGTCATAACCAAGGATCAACAATTTCGTCAAGATCGTTTCGCAACGAGGTCGGGTCAATGGCTTTCAGTTTTGCTGCCCGCTTTTTCAGAGTGGCCAGGTTTGTAGGTATGGACAATGGTGAGAGTTCGGCGACCGGTTGCCCATCACGAGTGATCGTGAGTTGTTCGCCCGCAAGGACTCGGTCCAGTACCTGCCCGCCCTGGTTTCTTAATTCCCGAACTGTCACAGCGTTGATTCCTGAGGTAACTTTTGCCATAGGTAAAGTGTATCACCCGTGAGACACATTGGCTCAAACGTTTTATTCATCGGCCTATTGAGGCTTCAAGACCGCAGTCGACGGTGGTTGAACGGGAAATACTTTCTGACACGCCATCAGAAAAAATGTGGCTAACGCCTAAGGTGTATCTCATGACTCGGGGGATGTTCACGGTTCCGCAAGGCCGCCGTATATATGGAATGCAGTTGCCCATTCAGGCCCAAAGCGCATACTTCGTGGCCGACTGGGAACGAACCGCCGGACCCAAAGAACTAGGTCGACTGGCGAGGGCCTGCGACGACAACGGCTATGCCTACGTGGGCGTGTGCGATCACGTGGCGCTTCCCGAATCGGTCGTTGGCGGAATGGGCACCCACTGGGCCGACCCGATTGCCACGCTCGGATGGATTGCGGGCATGACTTCAAAAGTCGGTCTGCTCACCCATGTCTATGTCTTGCCGTATCGCAGTCCGCGAGTTGCAGCAAAGCAGTTCGCAACTCTTGATCACTTGAGTGATGGCCGTGCGCTCATTGGTATTGGGGCCGGACACGCGCAAGCCGAGTTCGAATTACTCGGCGTCGATTTCCATAGTCGCGGCAAAGCTCTGGATACCGGAGTCCCCGAACTCGCGAAGTTGCTCGAGAACGAATTCGTTGACGGATTTGGTGCGCGTCCGCTGCCGACACAGTCGCCACGTCCGCCCATTTGGGTTGCAGGATCAAGCCCGGCTGCTATCAAGCGTGCGGCTCGTATCGCTGACGGTTGGTTGCCACAAGGACCATCAGATGCATCAATGGTGAACATGTTGAATGACGAGCGCGCTCGGGTGGGTCGTGCTGCTTCAGCCAATGACGGATTCATGATTGGTCACATCACGCCGTTCTTGTACGTCGGCAAACCATCGTTTGATGTCGGGGAAGCAACACTCAGCGGTTCGCCACAATCAATCGCCGAACGAATTCTTGAAGGAACTGCAGCTGGAGTGAATCAACTCCAAGTTCGTTTCAAAGCCCAAAGTTGCGATGAACTCTGCGATCAAATCGCAGCTTTCGCCAACGACGTTGCACCTCTAGTTACAAATATCTAAATCATTATCAGTCACATATAACGGAGCCATCAT
>Ga0222712_10004425_pt1 | contig 14690 bp, 20 predicted proteins | sample C33_657DmetaG_FD_165043 | JGI IMG/M metagenome (GOLD analysis project Ga0222712, IMG submission 165043) | Estuarine water microbial communities from San Francisco Bay, California, United States - C33_657D | ecosystem: Environmental > Aquatic > Marine > Unclassified | place: USA: California... | reverse complement strand
GCTACCGCCGGGGAGACCGGGCTCGGGATCGAAGCTTGGATCTGCTGGCTCATAGCTGCCCGAGTAAGTCAGTTCTTGCGCAAGGTGGTCAAACGTCCTATAGAGCAAGGGCGTTATGTTTAGCCGAGGGTCAGCCGCGAGCGGTTGATTCGGCGCAAGTGGATGTGGCGCTTGCAACATCTGATTCAATAATAATAGAAATTGTTGAAAAGCGCCCTGCGTTTGCTGAATCATTCTGAAGGGGAATCCCTTCAGCATTTCTGCACGCTCAGAATCCGTCTTATCCGGGAACAGATACTTCAGAGCTTCGACGCTATCTACGCCGAGTTCTTGCAGGTTCCGAACGACAATAGATTTTTGGTTAATGTCGTAAGCGGTGTCTTCATACACATCCCCTTGGAAGCGATATGAAACATCGCGATCACCATCCGGGGGTAAGCCGAATACCCCACGAGGCACTTTGTTTTGCTGAAGTGCAACCTGCATGGCAGTGTCGACTTCGCTCTCGTATTTAGCGAGTTTCTTTTGGTAGCGAGCAATCGCTTCTTCGGTTTGTTCCTTAGGTTCTTTGGGGGGTTCTAACCCCATGACCTGAATGAAGCTTTCGCGGAAAACTTGCTCTTGATGATAAATAATCATCTCAAGCAAACGGCAGAAGCCGTACGTTAAAAAGCTCTTATTTTTACGAAGAGCCGTGGCCTGAGCACGACCCATCAGACCTTTAATCTCCGTAGCAGTAGCACCAGCAGAGATCGAAATCTCATCGACGCCGCCAAGCGCTGTACGAATCTCTTCACGCAAGAGCAGCGCGTAGCGATTCATATCACCGTTGACCGGATCGGGGGTCATGTAGCCCACGCGGTCGGACGGCTCGATGTTGGCGATAACCCGTGGCACACGAAGGCCACCGATCATCGACGAAGAACCGAACGGCTCCGAAACCCGAGTCGAGGGAGTGTCGCGACCAGCGAAACCACTCTGACTACTAATAGTCGGGCGGAAGGTCCGATCCGCATCAGACGCTTCGACCAGATCACTACGTGGACGCGAACTGATCAGCGTGGGGTTACCAAAAAATTCAATATTCTTCGCAATATTCTTCGTCATGCTGTCGTGCAGCACGATCTGTTCCATGAAGGGTTCGAATTCCCCTTCGCCTTCTGTACCGCTGCTGTTGGGCTTGTTTAAAACTTCAACAGCGGGAATAAAACCCAACTCGTTTTTCCTGCTGTTCTTAGGAGTTAAAACCGTTCCGGGTTCCAGCTCAAAACTAAGTTCGCTATTAGATTCGAACTCATTAATACGATCTGCAGTAATCGAGATACGAACGTAGCGCTTGTTTTGCCCGTAAGTGTCAGCAGGTAAGCCTAAAGTCGAATTACGGACTTTATAGCTGTAGAGGATAACGACTTCCTCAATGTCACCGTTTACGTCGTGGTAAACGCGGTATTGATTTTTCGAAAAGAAATAAATTTGATATTTAAGCTTCGGATCTGGCCTGAAGTAGAACAGGCCACAGCCGTCAATCAAAAAATTACGGATAATCGCCGGAAAGCGAATATCCATGCGGTTCAAGCTAATCAGCGAGTCAATAAACTTGCTGCGAGCCTTATAGGTGTCCTGTTCACAGTAGAAAAACAGGCCCTTTTTGATCATAAGCAGCGTCATCTGCTGCAAATGACTCAAAACGACCATCGTGGCAGACTGTTTGCTGCGATCCTGCGACCGAGACGCCTCAAGAATCTCGTTGAATCGCTGTCGGACGCCTAAATTGTCTGCCATGGCCCTACTCTGTGGTTTTTAAGGCCGAAAATCAACCTTCGGCGCTCGTTTTCTCAGCTTGACGCTTAGTTTTAGCTTTTTTAGCCTTACGGAGGGCCTCTTTTCGCGCTAATTTCGCTTTCTCGTCACCTTTTTCTTTGTGCTCACCGTCTTTTTCCTTCGCTTCGAAGTGTTTCCGAAGACCTTCGGGCATCTTGTCAGACATTTGGTAAAAGATACTGCCGTACTCTATCAAGTTTAAACAATTCTGGCGGTAAAAGCTCATGCGGGTACGGTTCTAAGATGTGATCGCACCGTCCGAGCGGGTCTGTACCACCGGCTTTGGCTTTATAGCTATCTAAGTGAGCCAGCATTTCGTCGCTATCGGCAGGGGCGACGGAATTGGGGATATCGTCAAAGCAATGAGAGAACGAAGTGACCTTACGCTTCATCCTCTCGGCATCTCCCATCCAGGAAAAGTGCCAACCGGCGTCACAATCGCCAACCACGAGATCATTCGGGTTCATCCGAATCTGTGACGGAGTTTTATCTAAGTGCTCGTATAGAACAACTGTGCCGCAAGTCCAGTTGTTAGGCGCTTTAGAGTTATCACCGTGGGGATCCTTAACGCGCAGATCGCCCCGTCCGTAGAACATCGGCATCGAGAGACGAACGCAGCGGTTCGGATCGGCCTTTGCGATTTCTACAGCTTCTAAAAGACGATTCGGCTTAGGGATTTCATCAACATCGCTGAAGAAAAAGACGGAATCGGGCGGGCACATCCGCATCCCGACGCCAAGAGCATCACGCTGCGCATATTCCCGAGACCAGGGAATCGAGCACTCCTCGGGGGTGGGCAGTTCGACGTGAAGAACTTGAATATTGTCTTCGGGCAGTCCCAGTTCCCGGATTGTATCAACGCATGTAAAAGGTTTAGGATCTCCACGGAACGTTCGATTGCCGTCCGTGATGATAAAACCATCTACAACATCTTTAAGAATGTTATACCGGAGTTCTAAAAGCTCTTTCTCGTCAAAGTACAGAAAACAATCAAAGAGCATCCTGAGAGCCTAAAGCTGTCAGTATGTTAACCCTTAATCGCCGGGTTTGTACCGCCGCCGGCACGCATAATTAACGAACCGTCAGAGGGACGTTGCTTAGAACGCGCAGTGGAGAGCAACTCGCGCTTCATATCTTCTAAATCCGCTGCAGGACCTTGATCCTCACCATAAGGTCCCATTTGAGGCGGGACTGCACCCCGCATATAGTTAGTATCGTAGTCTGAATCGTATTGGGCGTCGTCAGTACCTGCGGCTTGGATCCGCTCCTGCATCTGCGAAGCCCGTTCCATATCGTTATACGCCGCCCCGAAAAATGCACTAGCGCGGCTATAAGGAGACGACGAGTTCATCATGAGGTTTTACGTTTAATATACTCGGAAGCTTTACGTCGCGCCTCGCGAGCTTTTTCGGTGTTGGGAACTTGAGTATTAACTGGTTTATCGCCACGCGTGGCTTCTTTTTTGCGCTCATCCGTAGCACGCCGCTCTTCTGGACTCAGCGCAGCCCAAGCAGCCCGAGGCAAATAGCGCTCAGTGCGTCCCTTTTCGCGAGCTAAATCAGTCAAATTTCGATAACGACGGTTTCTCCATCGAGTTGCGTAACGCTAAAGCTAAATTAAGGAGATCTTTTTTAGCTGCGTCGAGATATTGCTGAGCTTCGGAGGAACTCTTTAAGTCAGTTTTAAAATCTGAAGAATCGTATAACGATTGCTCACGGAAGTTAGAACCCCCGCCGAGGTAACTAAGTAAACCAGTAAGAGAGTCGGCGCCCATCAGTCTTTTTTAGATTTTTCGTATTCTTCCCGTGTTTGCCAGTCTTCTTTAGACCAACGGGAAAGGCGATTTTCGGAAGATTTTTTACCTTCGTACTTGCCGCCCATTTCTTTATAGTACTTAGTCGCGAGCTGCATTGCTCGCGCACTATGACCACCGAGCTTGGCGCGGGCTTTAGCTTTAGCGCGAGCCCACTTTTCGGGGTTTTTTTTCTTGGCTATTCCGTCAGCCATATCTAGTACAGGACGTAAACGTGATCAACTGTTGTTGAACCGCTGATCGACACGATAGAAATAGGAATTAACTGATTATCTCTGACGTGGTTAAAAGTAAAAGGTGCTTTAGTGTCAGCTAAAGTTACCGTAAGTTTTTTACTTTGGTTGGGGTTAGCCGTTTCTACGAATATTGCTCTACAAGCGGCAAATGTAAGATCAGTGCCAGAAGCATTAATGGAAAATCCACTGGCGTAAGGGAGCGACGCGGTTTGCGCGTAAATACTGCCGAAAGCTTTAACGTCCATGTTCAGTCCAATGTCTCTATCAGTTTAGTCAAATATTCGAGCGCTTTTTCTAAATCCTGTTTTCCATTTTTTTGTTCCCAACGCCACAGATATTTCTGAACGCACCCCTCTAGATAACCTTGGTACTTAACCAGACCCATAGATGCGCGTTGTACCGTATAGCACTCTAAGCCGTCTCTTTTGTAGTAGTTCGGCTTAACAGCAGGATCTTCAGGCTGCGTTAAACCACCAGATTGTGGCTCCGTGCTGTTCCAAAAATCGTCGAAGTCGGTAGGCGTCGCTTCGGTGTAGCGTTTGTCGCTCATTTTTTCCGGCAAAGTAATAGCATAAGTGAACATATTCAGCTCCACGAGGGATCACTGTAGGCTACAAAACGAGCATCTCCTCAACACATAATAATTCTTCCTCACGTTCTTTAAATTGTTTTGAGTATTTATCATCGTCATGACGTATCAATCCGCAATCTAAGATCTCGTAACGGTTCCCTTTTTTAGCGACGGGGACACACCGGCGGTGCTCAAACCCCTGTGGGAGATACTCAAAAGCTAAACCCATAGAGCTACGGTCAGCTATTGGCCAATTACGTATACCTGTTTTTGGGTAGCTTTTGTTGGGGTCAAAGCTGTCGCTACGTATATAAAGCTCACCGTCACGCTGATTCAGAATCATGCCGCAGTAATACGGACTTCCCAGCTGAACAAAGAAATCAACCTCATGGTCAACAACCAAAATTTTCGGAACCGTAAATCCGATATTGTGCCAAACGTTAGGAGTCTCCTTAACTAAGCTCCAGCGCTCATAGTTACCGACAGGTACACGCTTATCCTCAAATTTCTCGAAAAGAGCAAACCCAGGTTCAAGGTTGTACCGCTCTAAAACTGGTTTCCACTTCCGGTAGTAATCAAAGTTATCTTTGCGGATTAAAACGTCGTTTTCTTGGTAGATGTAATAGTCAGCCACACGGTTGAGGATGGCTAGGGCTAAGTCTGTTTTATGTGCCCAGGTCAGATACCAGCCCTCGTAATCAGGAGAGGCAACCTTAATACTTATATTTAAGTTTTCGAACTGCTCTAACACACTCTCTAGAGCTTCGACATCATCCTGCGCTTCATAATTAATATAAATATTTACAGTAATATCGTGAGGGTACTTCTCGTATTCGTTTAAGACATTAATCAGCGGATTAAGCCGCACAAGGGGATTATGTGCCGTGATGGCAACCCAGAGTTTTTTTGTCATTTCAGTACTCAATGCTGAAGTTGCCCCGACGCTGTAAATACTGGATTAGCCAGGTGTAGGCGTCAAGCAAGTCGTCATGCGCCGTCGCACCGACGTTGATCAACTGATCGAACAAAGCGTCGAACTTGCGGTACTTATTGAACAGGATTTTCTTGTTTTCTAGCAATCCTAAAGTTCCACGGAAGCGGGCGATCTTGTCACCCCTGAAACCTTTAACTTCGTGAATATGTAAATTACCCAGCTCACGCTCATTAATTAAGACGCGTCTTAAATCAGCCGCAAGAGACGCTTGGTACGCCACGGATTCCACGACGAGAGTAACGGTGGAGTAGGTCGGCAAGAACTGACCGTCGTGCTCGGTCAAAATACCCCACTCCAATAACATATCGCAGAGCAAATCAATTTTCTCCAGGTTTCCGATGGATCGACACTGGTGAGCATCGATGATGTAGTACTTGTCGCCTAAACGTCCACCTAAAACAAAAGCTGTGTAGTCGCTCGTTTCGTTCTTACTTGCGGAGAGGTCAATACCAACAGCTAGAGAATCAAACTCGGTAACAACTTCACCTTTAACTAAAAGATCAGGTGAAACCACGAGGTCAGAGGTCATCACGGGTTGTTGCTGATACTGGAAAGCAAAAGCGACCGGATCCAGTTCCTTTTGCTTCAGCAGATACTCAGCGGACCATTGTTCGGGCCAGTAACTAACGGGCTCTCCAACGTTGTCGTAAGTGATCGCCTCCTGTGTGACCTGCTTCCACCCTTTATCGGGAACAAACATGGTCTTATGAATATCAAGCGGGTGGAATCGAGTTCCCAGACAGATTGACCGCCCGCCTTCAAACACAATCGGCGCAATAACGGACGACCAGTTGTTGTTCATTTCGTCGCGGATGGCGGGGTTTTTAATATCCGCACTTGACTTAATAGGGTCATCCACGATCACAAGGTGCGCACGTTTCGAGGTAATCGAACCTCGAAGACCGGCGGCCCTCAGCGTAAATTCTTCATCACCCACGCGGGGGATGCCTGCGTAATCGAAGTCAATCGACCAGCCAATATCCGACTGCATACCGGACTTCAACTGCACACGCGGGAAGATCTTTCGGAACTCAGGAGAGTCGATGATCTGCCTAATAATTCGACTCTTTGGAATGGCGGTCGCGATGTTGTAGGAAACGTAAATAATTTGAAGCGGAAGTTTGGCGGTCGTGTGCTTACCGATGATCCACGCGGTAAACATGTTCAAGCACGTGGATTTGGCCGAACCCCGAGGAGCCAAAATGTCCAGATTTGGGCCGGCAATATCAAGTAGATACTTATTGGACTCCCCTGTAATCAAGTGCCGGTGCCACTCCAGCATGTGCTTTGCGGGAGGTTTATCTAAAAGCGTACAGAACGTATGGAAGTCATCCGCTGCCTTTTTGTATATCGTTTCCACACCTGCGCTAGTGTCCTCAGTAGCACGAAGTGCTTTTAATTGTGCTGCACGGCGATAGGCAAAAGTCTCACGGCTAGGCATATCACTAAGTTGACACTATCGCTATATTACTCGTATCTGAACATCTATTCAGGAATGGCCAAAATCCTTTGGTACGGTGATGCGTGTTGTAATACTGGTTTCGCTAGAGTTACACACAGCGTATTAGATCACTTAAGTAAAGAGCACGAAATCCACGTGCTTGCGCTCAACTACGGCGGCGATCCGCACGACCACCCGTTCACTGCGTACCCCGCTTCCAACGTTCACTGCGGAGACCGCTTTGGCATACCGCGAATTACCGAAGTTTTAGAAAAGGTAAAACCTGACGTTTTCATCTGTTTGCAGGACATCTGGATCTGTAACCAAGTGTGGGAGCGCTGCCAATTCCTGAAACAAAAACTGGGGTTTAAATTTATTTGTTACTTCCCCATCGACAGCGAGTCCTATTTGCCGGACATGCTGCGTCATATTCCTGAATGGGATATGGCCATCACTTTCACTGTCGAGTGTGCGCATCGAATACTCAAGCATGGGATAAAACCACCCCGTTTAGGAGTGCTCCCCCACGGTGTGGACATCGATAAGTTCATGCCGGGCTCTCGCGACGAAGCCCGCGATGCGTTGGGGTTACCCAAAGATAAATTTATTGTGCTCAACGCGAACCGGAACCAACCGCGTAAGCGTATCGATCTGACGATTAAAACGTTCGCTCAGTTTTCCGTAGATAAACCCGACACCCTGCTTTATCTCCACATGGGGGCAAAGGACATGGGCTGGGATGTAATCCCTTTGTTCCGGACCGAGATGGAGAAGCTGGACTTAGACCCAACCAATCGTCTGGTGCTCACGTCGCAAAACATTAACTACATGGATGCGCCGCCAGACGAAATGCTTAATCAGATCTACAACTGCTGCGACGTGGGCTTGAACACCGCCGACGGTGAAGGTTGGGGTTTGGTTTCCTTTGAGCACGCGAGCTGCCGCAAGCCTCAAGTTGTGCCCAACCACACCGCGTGTTCGGACATTTGGCACGAAGCCGCACAGCTCATCGACATCGCCACGTGGATCATCGACAAAGATCTCGGGGTTGAGCGTGGCCTGATCGACGTGAACGATGCAGTCAGAAAATTAAACGAGCTGTATTACGACAAAAATATCTATGACGAGGTTGCCGATTCTTGCTACACAGTGACCCGACGACCGGAATATCGCTGGGAACACGTATCCGCTGGTTTCTCTCAAGCTGTCGCTGACCTGCTCTCCTGATTATGCAATCAACTACTCGCTACTACCACGCTCACAGTCACGTTCTCCACCCCATTAAAACACCGGCGGTGGGTATACCCAATGTATATACACAGGCTAATGACCTAAACGGGACGTTCACACGCATCGCATATGGACTGCCTGAAGGATCCGTAGCAAACTTCAGCCCGTGCATCCTGCGGAAAAACGATAAGACCTTCATCGCGTGGCGGTCTCAGCCAGAAGCATTTGGCTTCAGATGGGACAACAACTATTACTACCTGAATAACAAACCCACGGAGATCTACCTGGGTTTACTGCACGACGATCAAACCATCGTCGGAGCAAAAAATCTGAGGCCCAAAAAGCACCGTCTCAGCTACGAAGATCCGCGACTGTTTGTGGGCCCGGACGACGAGATGTACGTTCAGTTCGTCGCTTCGACCTACGCAAGTCCGTATAACAAGGGCGGCAAAAACTTTTGCGATAACCCAAAAATCATTGTCTGCTATATCGATGAACTAGGAGAAGCGACTAACGCTGCGATTCCTCCCATCGGCGGCAACCGTCAAAAAGATAAAACAGAAAAGAACTGGTGCTTCTTTACGCACAAAGAAGAACTGAAGTGCCTCTACTCGACACGACCCTTAGTTATCGAGTGCGAAAAGAGCCCCAAAATCGAAACTGACTCGTCGGCTCTAGAGCAGGTGACGATGGGTTGTCCGACGTTTAACTCCACGGCTCCCATCAACCTGGGTTACGCGCATCTGGTGTTCTACCACTGGAAGCACATGACCTACCGCGACAACGGTCAGCCGTATCTGCTGTATCATTTAAGCGCGTACTTAGTCGACAAAGACTTTAAGAAGATCACGCACGTCATTAAGCGTCCCCTGTTCTCCGGATCTCTGAATGACGAGCTGATCTATTGGACTGACTACGCGGGTACACCTGTGTCGAATCAGCCCGCCGTAATCCTTCCGTTCGGCGCTTATGTCGAAGGCACGGATCTCGTTATGTCCTTGGGGGTCAACGATGCCTACATCGGCATCTTCCGCTGCCCCCTCGAATCGATCATGAAGCAGCTAGAGCGCGTCGATTAAGACTTCTCTTCGCGCTCAATCGTCGACCACACCAGCAGAGCCGAGTCGTCTAACAGGGACTGAATCGCAGGCTGACCATCAAAGGTCTGCATTAGTTCCCTGAGACACCGGTCCGCGCCAGCAAGTAAAAGGCCCCGCCGATCAAGCCCGTCTGAAATAGACCGAACAGCCTGAATATGCGAACGCAGTTCCTTTTGTAGAGCAGAAATCTTCGTTGCTGCGGTCGCATGATCGAGCATCCCGGTAACAGTCATATTGCGAACGTTATCGAGATCCTGACGAATACTGTCAATCTCAATCAGCAAGACCTTACGCAGATCTTCTTTGGGGTACTTCTCCTGAACCCACGCGGTCAGATCCGAGATGCTGCCTTCAAACGACGGGCGCAAAAACCGCGCATAGAGGTAAGTCTCTATGTCGCTGGTTGTGTTTTTTGCGTAAAAAATAAAAGCGTCTTTCTGAGATTTATCTAACGCGTTTAACCAATTACCTACAGTCGTGGAATCGCCAATTGGAGCTTTAATCATGCAAAAGCACGTTGACCGGCCAGAGCCATTCCAGCACCAAAACGCTTAAGTGCCAACTGCCCCTCAATGTTTCCACGCTGGAGAGCTAACTGATTGCGGGTTTGCTCCTGCTGACGGCGGATATCAAGGTTCGTCGAAGCGATATCACCAGCTAACTTATTAGAAGCTCTCTGCGCCTCAGTTGCAATCGTGGCGAGAGCAGTAGCTGCCGGAGTCAGCAAGGTCGTCTGACCCTTAAGACCCTCAGTAGCAAGCTCCTGAACACCCTGCGCATACTGACGAGTCAGAGCGGATGCGGTCTCAGGACCGAGCATCTGGGTGGCGATCTCACCCTTTTTGGTTAAATCACCAAGACCGATTGCACTGCTCGCAAGCTGAGAAGCGATACCGGCCTGCAGACCAGATAAGGTTTGCTCCTTCTGCTTGGCAATATCAAACTGATCGTAAGCAGCCTGACCTAAAACTTTTGTTTGAGCAGCTTCGGTTCCAACATAGGGAGCCATCAGCTGGGCTAACTCGGTCGCAGCCGTGGTTAAAAGCGTATTCCCTGGGAGAAGTTGAGACTGATATAAACTCGCATAATCGTACATAGGGCTTTGACTTACCCCACCGCCGCCGCGAGTAGCGCTAACAAGAGAACCTGCGCCTCCTAAAAGACTACCGATACCGGCAATAGCTGCGACAGGAAAAGCCATAGCCTTACTTTAAGGTAAAAGTAGAGAAGGGAGCCATAGCGCTGGCGTAGGCCGAGTTAAGAACTTGACCTAAACCTTGGTTCGGAACCAGCGAAGAAGCCACGGCGGAACCAAAAGCAATTGCGTGCTGAGCGTTAGTCTGCAGACGAGTCCGCTCAAGTTCCTTCCAAGCATCGATGTTGCGAAGCTCAACCTCACGCTGAGTCAGTTCGCGACGGGAACGAGCCCCTAACGCTTCGGTGAGTAAAGCGCGTTTAACGAAGTTCTGAAGGTCTTGCTCAGCAAACTGACCCCTTAACTTGGGATCAGAAATCAGACGGAACAACAGATCTTGATACTTGTCGGTCTGGGGATCTGTAGTTTGTTTAGCCCCACCCTGACCTTGAATACCAGTTTCGGTGGGAGTTTCAGTTGTGCGCTTGTCAGCATCCACGGGGCGTTTGTCGGCGGGTTTAGCGGGAGGAGCAAAGCGCTCGCGAAGAACTTGTTGAACGCGGCGGAACTCAGCTTGCTCAGTCGGATCGGAACCGATCTTCGCTGGATTCATTGTCTGGGCGGTATCAATCGTTTGATACCCGTAGCGAGGACCCGTATAAACTTTGGTGCCTATATTCGGACCGTAATCTTTCTCAGCCCCGATCTGTAACGGCTGCTCCTCCTCTGTGGGTTTAGTCGGAGCGGAAGATTCTCTTTTATTAATAATGTCGTAAATAGCGGTCAGAGGCGATAAAAACGTACCGCCAGGAACTAAGTAGGGAGCAGCCTTAACTGCCCAGTCTTGAAAGTTGGAGGTGGGATCGGTAGCCATAACTCCTCCTTAAACGGCTTTCGCTAACTCAGCCAGAGAGGTGTTATTTTCATAACGCTCCCGAGCCACAACATCTTTGATTGCTTGATTAAGCAAATCAGATGCTGTTTGATAACTAGATTCTACTCGTTGCCGTTGGATATCACCCAAGGACTTTTCCCGCTCGGAAGCAACCTGAGCTTGACCAGCTAACCGCTGCTTCTCGATCTCAGCTTCTTTAATCAGCTGCTGGATACCCAATTGGATGCCACCGGCGGCTTGAATCTCTTGGATCTTCCGTGCAGTGGACTCACCCAGTTCACGAGATTTCCGCTCAGAAGCCTGACCGAGAGCCTCTTGGGGATTCACACGCGCTAAATCAGCCCCAGGCAGAAGATTCAGCAAACTCCGCCGGAAGTTTTCATTCGCCGCATACTGCTCATAAGCTAACTGCTCAGCAGTAGTGGTTAAGAAACCACGGCCTGTAGGATCCGGAGAAGCGGGCGAATAAGGGCGTCCGAACATTTGATTAGCGATAGCCTCAGCCCCTATTTCAGTGCCGAGCGCTCCCAAACCACGGAGGGCAGCTGCGCCAATTCCACCTGTGGTAGTGGCGGCAGGAGCAGCGGCAGCAGCAAGACCAGCTCCGGCAATACCGGCACCACCTAGGATCAGAGGAAGAAGCGAAGGAATATCAGCAGGGCGAGCACCCGCCTCCACTAACTTATTAACAATTCCGCTTAAGTCGTCGACGGAAGTTACACCAGCGCGACCCAGATTCTCAGCAGCTTCCTGAGCGGCTCTTCCGCCAGCACCACGGCCAAAAAGGCTAAGAGGATTAAAAGCCATTAGTAACTCGCCGGGTTATCGAAGGAAGTGCCAGATAACGGCTTCTTTTTATAGTTTACACCTTCTGTTTCAGCCTGAGGCATAACACCCAGAGCTTTTTGTTTCTCAGAAGGTAATGCAGCAGTCTGCGGAAAGTTAGACGCTACATAGAGCGCCAAGAAAGAAGCGGCATCTAACGGAGGCGCAGTCCTCCGAACATCTTTTTCCCGAAGCTGCTGTTCCCTAAAGGTCATGATTAACCCAGCTCTTGATAACGAACCGAGGCAGGAATCGTGGAGCTGCTAGGAGCGTTCAGCACCGAGTACTGACCGCCGTAGTTGGGCAGGTCATATTCCAAAGGCCGCTGCTGGCTCAGGAACTCACCCGAATCAAGAGCTTGCTCGTCAAGGTTCTGTAAGAACTGCATGAACATCTCCATAACCATCGGGTTATTGAGGATGAGCATGATCAGCTCTTCAACTTCAGCCTCGTCCGACTCGTTAACCACACCGGCCTGCAAGCGACGACCCAACTGCACGTGGGCCTCGGGCTGGGTATTGCCCGGATACCGATTCAACGAACGAGTGGGGCTCGTATTCAGACCTTCACCCTCACGACCCGGCATCGGAGGGGCAGCACGATAAAAATTACGCAGGATGACAGCGGTCATAGGCGCTGCCGCAGCACGCTCCGCCGGAGTAGTCGGGCACGGCAGACCAGTAATACGAGCCGCTAACTCATAATCCTGAGGAGAAAACACCGGAACACACAACTACGTCTAGTTCCAGTTTAGGGCTAATCTCTAAAATATCGCCAGGTTGAATCTCTAAGCCTATACAAATCCTCTCAAGCACATCAGGAGAGGGGATGTAATCCTTATTGCTGTAGATCTTACGTGTGGTCGTAGGAGATAAATTCGTCAGCTTACTTAAGCGAAACGACGACACCCCACGAGCGTCGAGCAAATCCTTCAGGCGATTGATCAACCGCCCGCAGCTGGGGTATGACGAATAGAACGGCATCTCCTATACCAGCATATTGATTCGATACCACCAATGATAATCGTCTATTAACTATCCTTCACCAAAATCTAAAAACCTAAGTTTTTACTTCTTACAAACTGCAGGTCGTAAGTTGTGAAATCCAACGGAATCGACGGGTTGTTAAAGGGCGTTTTATATACCTCTCCCCCCACATGGGCCTGCCACGCGGGGTTCCATTTGGCATGTAAATAGTCCTTATTCATCTCATGCGCATAGTGAATACCCGCAGCTAGCTCAGGCTCACTGCGCCACGTCTGAGACCCATCCTGATAATCGCCGCTGGTTTCACCGTGGTAATACGGCAGACCAACGGACATGCAGCGCTTCAGCTCGCGGTGCTTAAAGCGCATCCCGTAATCCATGTCCTCGCAATAAGCCGGGTAGAGATTCTCATCAAATAACCCGAAATTCTGCACAACCCAATCTTTTAAAAGGAAGAAATCCCAACTGCCATTCTCCCCGTGGACGATACCAGTTTCCGCATCCTGGGCGTGCTCCACAGCTTTCGCTAAGAAGCCCGGCGTATACATCAGATCGTGGTTTGTGATCACCCAATACGGGGCGTTCATAAACGACTTGATGATTAGGTTCCATGCCCCCGAGCATCCAATATTGGAAGGCATGTGCGTCACAACCACGCGTTTTACATACTTGTGTGGTACTTTTGTAAGTAGATCAAGCTCTTCCGTGATCTGGTTGCGCCCGTTGTTATTGAAGACTACAAAGGTATCAACAGGGTAATCAATACTATAGAACAGCCTATACACCCAATGGGGCGCGTTAACGACCGCAGTGCCTAAAACCGGTATCGGGTTCATCGATTCAAGCCACGCGGTGGATCACGGCAAAACCGTTGTTGTTCTCATAAACCTCCAGAGGTTGCCACTCCGGATGCGTCTCCAGATACTCCTGGATCGCAGGCATTAACTCATGCCCATAGCTCACAGTGTCATGGAACGCAATGTACTTCTGTACTTTATGACCGTGTAACCGCAGCTCTTTGCTCAAGCAGTTATACGAATGGTCCGAATCAATAAACAGGAAATCAACCGTATCGAACTCAGCGTCAAACGAACTCTTCTCCACGAGCTTGCAGTCGATCCGCTCAGCGCGACCCGCAGCAAACAGAGCCTCAGCATCAGGCTCAACCGTAGTATCGTAACTAACCAGACTCTGGGGTCGAGCCGCAATCAAAGCCCGGCTGCTGTGTCCATAGCGCACACCGAATTCGATGATCGTATTGCACTTGCTCGCGAACCTGAACAGCGTGGGCAGGTGTTCGTTGATGTCGGTCTCAGCGTTGCAACCATCGAGAAAGTTGCGATAGGTCGGCAGCATAACCCGTGGGCAGCGTTAATATAGTGCCACTATAACGCCTACTCACCACGTGGCTACTTATTTCTGGGGTCCGGAGAAGCGACTTATCGTTCCGACTCCCGAGTTGGCGTTCCTGATGCACGACGATGAATCTGGTCGTTGTCAGATGCACCAAGTTGGCGTGCCCGAGCTAGCCATCATCCAGTGGGCCGGCCAGAACTTCGGCAACAAAGCCAAGAAATTTATCGACTGTGGCGCACACATGGGCGCGTACTCGATCCTGCTGTCGGAGCACTTTGCCGAAGTCC
>Ga0222712_10004423_pt1 | contig 14697 bp, 11 predicted proteins | sample C33_657DmetaG_FD_165043 | JGI IMG/M metagenome (GOLD analysis project Ga0222712, IMG submission 165043) | Estuarine water microbial communities from San Francisco Bay, California, United States - C33_657D | ecosystem: Environmental > Aquatic > Marine > Unclassified | place: USA: California... | reverse complement strand
ACCTTCCAACCGACAAAAACCATGGCTCGCGAAATCGTTATCATTGAATGCACCGAAGCCCGCAAGGAGGGCAAGCGCCCTTCCCGTTACATGACCACCCGTAACAAGAAGCTTTCCCAGGAGAAGGTGGAGCTGAAGAAGTACAACCCCTCCATGCGCCGTCACACGCTGCATAAGGAGATCAAGGGCTAAGCTCCTTTCCGCCTCACGCCAGAAGGGCCGGCCGCAGCGATGCGAGCCGGCCCTTCCGTTTGGCAGGGGTGGCGACGGACCTCAGGCCGCCTTGCCCGTGCGGCGCAGCTGGCGCCAGCGGGCCCGGTGGTGGCGGGTCCAGTCGATCAGCGCGCGCTCGAAACCGATGTCGCGGCCGGCCTTCTCGGACTCGATCCACTTGTGGCGAAGGATCTCTTCGCGTTCGGCGAGGAACTCGGCATAGAGGGAAGAGCGGGACGCCAGGTCGGCGTCGGTCTTCGGCTCCTGATGCACGTCGCTCATTCTTGTCCCGAGATTGGGGGAAATATGACGAACTTGCAAGCCGTAGGCGACGGGCCGGTTACGCCGGTTTTTCGAGCCCTTGCAGCACGGTCAGGCCGACCGAACGGAAGACGCGGGCCGGATTGCTGTCCGGATGGCTGATGACGACCGGGATGCCGTGGTCGCCGCCCTGGCGGATGGTCTGGTCGAGGGGGACCTCGCCCAGCAGGATCGTATGCAAGGCGGTGGCGACCTTGAGGCCGCCGCCTTGGCCGAAGAGGTGTTGGCGGGAGCCGTCGGCGGCTTCCAGGAAGCTCATGTTCTCCGCCACGCCGAGGATCGGGACGCCGACCTTCTCGAACATCGCGGCGCCGCGGAGGGCGACCGCGACCGCCGCCGTCTGCGGGGTGGTCACGATGATGGCGCCGCTGAGGGCCATGGACTGGGCGATGGAGAGCTGGGCGTCGCCCGTGCCCGGAGGGAGGTCGATCAGCAGGACGTCCAGTTCGCCCCAGCGGACGTTGGTGGCGAACTGCGAGATCGTCTTCATGATCATCGGGCCGCGCCAGACCACCGGGGCGTCGGCGTCGATGAGCAGGCCCATGGACATCACCTTGACGCCGAAGTTCTCGAGCGGGAGCAGGGTGTCGCCGTCGAGGAGGGGGCGGCCGTTGACGCCGATCATCAGCGGGACGGAAGGTCCGTAGATGTCGCAGTCCATCAAGCCGACCTTACCCGGGCGGCCCTGGTCGGAGAGGGCGCGGGCGAGGGCGCAGGCCAGGTTGACGGCGAAAGTGGATTTGCCGACGCCTCCCTTGCCGCTGGCGACCGCGATGATGTGCTTCACCTTGCCCACGCCGGCATCGGCGGGGAGCTTGGCAGTGGCGGCCGGGGCGCCGGCGGCGGTCGGGGCGCCCTTCGGAACGGTGACCGTGATGGCGATCTCGGGGTTCTTCGCCCCGATGGCCTTCAAGGCGGCCTCGATGTCGGCATAGAGCTTCTTGGGGACCTCCGGGTCGGCGCTCGTGACCGCCAGCCCGACGCTCACCTTGCCGTCGAGGGTGACCTCGATGCCTTTGACCAAGCCGAACGAGACGATGTCGCGGCTGTAACCGGGGTAGCGGACCTGGCCGAGGGCCTGCTGGACGGATTCCTTATCGGGCGACATCAGCGGGATTGAACTCCCTGCCCAACCTAGGTCAAACTGCTATCCTCAAAACCTCCCCTCTCGATGCGCCTCCTCGCCCTCTTCGCGGTCTTCCTCGCCTCGCCGCTCTTCGCCCAAGGCAACGTGCGGATCGACACGAGCATCGACGGCCTGATCAGCCGCAAGGTGATGCCGGTGGCGGTCGTCTCCGACGATCCCGTGCTCGGCGGGCTCGTGCAGTTCGCTCTTTCTACGCACGGCGCCATCCAGATTTCGGCCGGTTCGCCGGTCAAGGTCCGCATCGGCCGCAGCGGCCTCGCCGCCGTCGTGTCGTGCGACAGCCCGCTCAGCACCTTCTCGACCAACGTCGAAGGCAAGGACGAGGACCAGCTCGCGCTCCGCGTCGCCGACGCCGCCGTCGTGGGCCTCGGCCGCGCCTGGCAGCTCAAGCCGCTGTTCGAGGGCACCAAGGTCGCGTTCGTCTCGCGCCGCACCGGCAAGGCCGAGATCTACGTCACCAACCTCGCGCGTTCCAAGACCTTGCAGCTGACGAAATACGGCAGCACCTCGATCGGCCCCCGCTGGTCGGCCGACGGCGCCCGCGTCTTCTTCATCTCCTCGTTCCGTTCCGGCTGGCCCGAGATCTTCTCCACCAACGGCATGGGCGAGGCCGCGAAGGTCATCACCAACGTGCGCGGCGCGCTCGGCGCGGCCAGCAGCGGGCCGGACGGTCGCATCGCCTTCGCTTCCTCCAACAAGGGCACCATGGACATCTTCGTCGCCGGCCCCCAGGGCCAGGCGCCGACGCGCGTGATCAAGGCCCCGCGCATGGAGTGGGTGAACACCGATCCTTCGTGGTCGCCCGACGGCGCCCGCTTCGCGCTGACCGCCGGGCCGACCGGCAGCCCCGGCATCCACCTCGCGAGCAGCGCCGGCGGCGGCCTCCAGCGTGTTTCCACCGGCTACAACTACAGCACCGAGCCCCGGTGGAACCCGGTCGTCCCGAACCAGCTCGTATTCACCTTCCAGGGCGGCGGCGCGTTGCGTCTCGGCCTCATCGACCTCGCCGCCGGCACCGTCACGCCCATCGAGACCAGCAGCGGCGCCTCGATCGCCCATGCTTCGTGGTGCGCCGACGGCCGACATCTCGTCGCCACGCAGGGCGGCTGGCTCGTCGTCGTGGACAGCGTCACCGGCAAGGCCACGCGCCTGACGCCCTCGCAGCTCGGCGATTGCTCCGAGCCCGACTGCTGGACGCGTCGCGCGAACTGAGCGGGATCACTCGACGTAGAGCCCGTCCGGCCGGACCGATTCTTCGGCGCCCAGGTAGAGGTTGAACTTCGCGAGCTCGGCGGGCGTGATCTTGGCGCCCTTGGCGGCGGCCGCGAAGGTCTTCTCGTCGACGAGCGCGTAGACCGCGTCCTTGTCCGTGTCGCGGGCGAGCACGAGGTAATGCCACCGCGGCGAGGCGCGCGTGTAGACGAAGGTGTGGGTCGAGGTCTGCAGGCGGGCGTAGTAGGTCCGGCCGCCGGCGACGACCTTGTCCACGACCTGGTAGCGCTCACGGTCGATGAGGAACGCCTTCGCCATCGGCTCGCTGGACCACTTGCCGGCGCCGAGGTGGCGCGAATGCCACGGGAGGAAGACCGTGTCGCCGGCGATCCGCGCGCTCACGATCACCTGGCTGAGCGAGTCGGCGTTGATGCCCGGGACGGCAGGGACGGTGAACGTGCCGTCGGGGTTGAGCCGCGCTTCCTTGGCGCCGCTGGTGAGCATCCAGGCGGCGAGCTCCGCGCCAGGGCCGGCGTTGAACTCGCTCCAGCGTTGGCGCCGGGCCGCGGGGGAGGTGAGGGCGGTGACCTTGGCCTGGAGGGCCTTGAGGCTCGCGGAGAAGGCGGCGAGCTGGACCGACCAGCCTTTCTGGGCCGATTGCGAGCTCGCGGCCTGGGCGCGGAAGTCGACACGGTCGATGAAGATCCTCAGCGCGCTCATGCGCATGCCTTCGGCTTCCGCGCGGAGACGGCCGGACTCGGGGAAGGCGGCGTTGGGGAAGGCGGTCATCGCTTCCGCGAACAGCTGGGCGAAGCCGGCCTCGTCGAGCGCCGGCGTCAGGACTTCCTCGAGGATCGCGGACTGCGCGTTGAGGAGCTCGGTCGCGCGCGCCGGCGGGGCGTCGCGCAGGACGTAGATCCGGCGGTCGGCGTCGAGCCGCAGGCCCCAGGCCGCGAGCTTCTTCGCGAGCGGCGAGGTGTCCGCCTGGCCGCGCAGCTGGAACGAGGAGTAAGGATCGATGCGCAGGCGGTTCGCGATCACGTTGAAGCCGGGCGAACCGCCGGGCGGCTTCTCGAACACGGCGCGCTGGGCGCGGGCCTTGATCTCGGCGAACTGGCCGAGCTCGCTTCGCAGGATCAGCAGGCTCGTGCGCGCGTTGACCTCCTCCTTGGCCATCGGCTCGGCGCAGAAGGCGAGCAGGTCGCCGCCGGGTCCGCGGGAAAGTCCGGCGAAGACGCCGGCGGCGAGCGCCGCACCGAACGCGGCGTACCCGATGAGCCGGTGCCGCAGGTTCCGCGCGGCCAGGCGCTGCTCGTGGTCCGCGAGCGCCAGCATGCCCTGGACCTGCGTGAAGGTGTCGACGTTGGCCGGTTCGGCCAAGCCGTAGAGCAGGAGCCGCCGGCGGACTTCCGGGTCGAGGCGGGCGGCCGCGATCTCTTCCTCCGCTTCGGTGGAGACCGCCTTGCTCCGTCGCAGCTTCAGGCCGCCGCCGAACTTGAAATGGTCGGAGAGGGGCGTCCAATCCGTCGAGCCGGCGGGCGCGCAGGGCGTGTCGGGCGCGAGCGAGCCGTCGGCGATCATGGCCGCGATCTCATCCTCCGTCAGCGGTCCGCGGGTTTCGTTGCCGATCAGGAGTGAGAAGTGGCGCATGCGGGCGAAGTCCGTCCTTCGTCGGGTTTCCCCAGTCTGCCGCGTGTCGAAGGTTACGCAAGACGAATGGCCCCGGCGATACCTTTTGCAAATCGCCTCGGAACCCTTTTTGCTCGGTTCGTCCGATGGGTAACCCAGGCATCAATCAATCGCAGAAGCAGGTCCAAGGCCTCGTCCTCACGCCGCAGCTCCGCCAGTCGCTCCGCATCCTCCAGGTGCCTGCGGCCGAGCTTCTGCGCGAGATCTCCGAGGAGATGGCGGCGAACCCGCTGCTCGAGGAAGTCGAGCCGGTCGGCAACGAGAGCCTCGACGCGCCGATGGCGGCCGAGGAATCCGAGGAGGATGGTCCCCGCGAACTGTCCTTGGGCGACGATGATTTCGACGCGCTGAAGCGCATGAAGGAAGACTGGGACGAGAGCTACTACGAGGAGATCCGTTCCCAAGGTTACACGCAGGAAGACGAGGAGCGCCGCCGGCACATGATGGAATCGGCGACGGGCGAAGCCTCGTTGTCCGAGCATCTCGCCGACCAGGCCCGCACGGCCACCGACGACCCCGCCGTGCAGGAGGCGCTCAGGCTGCTGATCGCCTCCCTCGACGAGCGCGGGTTCGTCGAGGAGGACCTCTCCACCGTCGCCCTGCGTTCCGGGCAGCCCTATGACGCCGTCATGACGGCCCACACGCTGCTGATGGGCTTCGACCCGCCCGGCATCGGCGCCCGCGATCTCCGCGAATGTTTCCTCGCCCAGCTGCGCCAGCGCGGCCGGGGCCTTTCCACCGCCGCCCGCCTGATCACCGACTGCTGGGAGCCCATGATGGGCCGTCGCCTCGAGGAGTGCGCCCGCGTGCTGGACGTCGAGCTCGACGATATCCGCGAGGCGCTCGCCGAACTCGCCAAACTCGAGACCATGCCCGCCCGCCGCTTCGCCCGCGACGACAACCGCGTGGTCACGCCCGACGCCACCGTCGAGCTCGACGAGGACGGCAAGTGGAAGGTGGTCATGGACGACCGCCATGTGCCGCGCCTGCGCCTCGTGCCCGCCTACAAGGACATGCTCGCCGGCCAGGCCCTCGGGGACAAGGAGCGCGCCTACATCCTCGAACGCATGCGGCAGGGCAAGTTCCTCATCGGCGCGATCGAGGAACGTCAGCGTACCATCGAGAAGCTCGCCCACATCATCGTCGAGCGTCAGGCCGATTTCTTCGAGCACGGCCCCGCCAAGCTCCGTCCGCTGACCATGACCGACGTCGCGAAGGAGATGGGCGTCCATGAGACCACCGTCGGCCGCGCCGCGGCCAACAAGTGGATGCTCACGCCGCATGGCCTTCGCGAATTCCGCTGGTTCTTCACCTCGGGGGTCTCGACTTCCGACGGCGGCACCGTGGCCCAGGAAGGCGTGCAGGAAATGATCGCCGACATCCTCGCCCGCGAGAATCCCGCCGAGCCGCTGGCCGACGAGGCCATCACGGCCGAGCTGCGCAAGCGGGGCGTCCAGATCGCCCGCCGCACCGTCGCGAAGTATCGCGAGGCGCTGGGCCAGCCTTCGGCGCACATGCGCCGCAAGCGCCTCTGATCAGCCGAACCGGCCGAGGACGGAGTCCCAGCCGAAGTTCGCCATGTCGGGGAAGAGGAACTGCACGCCGGCCGTGAGGCCGTTCGGCAGGCGCGCGGGTGCGACCACGGCGGGCAGGCCGGCGAGCGAGGCGGGAGCGTTGAGCGCCAGCAGGCGCCGGCGATGCGTCGCGTCGGCGGCCGGCTTGCTCACCGCGCCGCCGAAGGTCGCCGGCAAGGCGATGAAGTGGTGCCGGCGGAAGACCGTGCGGAAGGCGTCGGTCACGCGGGCGCGGATCGCCTCGGCCGCGCGGAGCTCCTCGTACGTGCGCCGGCGGCCGATGTCGAGCCGTTCCCAGACGACCGGATCGTAGTCGGCGCGGCGTCGTTCCAGCCAGCCCGCGTGCACGCGCGCGGCGGCGTGGCCGCCGAGGACGGGATAGGCGTCGGCCGCTTCCGCGCAGGCGAGGCGCAGGAGCGTCGCGGCGGCCGGATCTTCCTGCGCGCCGGCCTGCGCGGCGACGGCCCGCATGGCGGCGAGGTCGTCCGCGGGGATGCCGAGGCCGAGATCCCCGGCCCAGAGGCCGGCGCCCGCGGGCGGGGCTTCGCCGAGCACGGCGGCCGAGACCTGGCGGAGGTCCTTGGCGGTGCGGGTGATCCATCCTTGGGTGTCGTAACCCGGCGAGAGCGGGAAGATGTCGCCGACGGGGGCGACGTCAGGCGACAGGCGCAGGCCCCAGACGCCGCAGTAGCCGCACGGCACGCGGATTGAGCCGGCGGTATCGGTCGCGAGCGCGAACGGCACGAGTCCGCGCGCGACGGCGAACGCCGCGCCGGAGCTCGAGCCGCCCGAGAGCAGGTCGGGGCGCGTCGGGTGCGGGCAGTCGCCGGAGTGGGGGTTCTCGCCGCTCAGTCCGAAGGCGAATTCGTTGAGCTGCGTCCGGCCGCATTCGATCGCGCCGGCGTCGGCCTCGAAGGCTTCAGGCAGGGAGGAGGTCGCGCGGGCCGCGCCGATCTCCTCCGGCAGGAAGGTCGAGCCCGCGTAGGTCGGTTCGCCCGCGCGGAAGTAGAGGTCCTTCGTGAGGAAGGGCACGCCGCCGAGGGCCGCTTCGCGGAGCGGCCAGGCGGCCTCGAAGCGGCGTGTCAGCGTGGCGACGTCGGGCAAACCGCAGAGCGCCGCGCGTTGTTCCTCGGCGCCGAGCGCGCCCAGCTTGATCAGGAAAGCTTCCGCCGCCATACGAGGACCGCGCGTGAGGGTGAACTCGCGCCAATCTTCGACGGACTGCGGCAGCAGGCTCACAGCTCGAGGGGGACGCCCGGTTCGGGGTCGTGCACGCGGGCGCCGGGCAGGGCGGCCGCGAGCGTCTCCTTCATCCAGGCGCGGGCGGGCGGGTCGCCGTGCGTCAGGACGATGTCCTTCGGCGCGAGGGCCTTGGCGAAGTCGACGAGTTCCTCGCGGTCGGCGTGGCCGCTGAGGTGGAAGCGTTCGACCTTGGCGCGCAGGGTCGAGGTGTGGTCGAGGGACTTGAACTTGAATTCGCCGCCGGGGTTCATGCCGATCAGCTCGCCGCCCGGGGTCTCGGGGTCGCAGTAGCCGACGAAGAACACCGCGTTCTCCTCATGGTCGAGCATGTTGGCCGCGACGCGCCAGGCCGGCGTCTTCTCGACGAGCATGCCGCTCGAGAGGAGGTAGATGCCACGTTCGGGCATGTTCTTGCCGGGCTGCGTGTATTTGCGGGAGAGCGGCAGGATGCCGAGGTCGCGGAGGACCTGGCGGCTGAACTTCACCTGCTTGGTCTTCTTGCTGGCGGCGTCGAGGTAGTCGCAGAGATCCATGCCGAGGCCCGAGCAGAAGATCGGCACGTCGGCGAGGTCGCCGGCGTCGGCCGCTTCCTGGAGCAGGAGCAGGATCTCCTGCATGCGGCCGAAGGCGAAGGCCGGCAGGAGCACCGAGCCGCCTTCGTCGCAGACCTCGTTGATGGCCTTGATGAGGCGCTGTTCCTCGCGGCCGCGCTTGAAGTCCGGCACCGTGGTCGTGGCGCCGCGGGTGCATTCCATCACCAGCGTGTCGACCGGCGTGCGGGGGAAGTTGGCGCCGGCGACGGTGCGCTGGGCCTGGAAGTGGACGTCGCCGGTGAAGAAGTGCTTCCTGCGGCGGTGTTCGATGAGGCAGCCGACCGCGCCGGCCACGTGGCCCGCGAGGTGCATCGTGAGGGCGACTTCCTCGCCGCCACGGCCGATGACGCGCGGGTTGGCGAGGGGCACCGCCGCGAGGGCGTGCTCGACGCGCTCGACGTCGGTCTCGACGTAGAGCGGGTAGTCCTGGTTGCCGGTCTCCTCGCGCTGGCGCTTCATCACCTGGATGGAGTTGCTGAGCAGGCGGCGGACGAAGAGCGTGGTCGCGGCGGACGCGTAGACACGGGAGGAAGGGTGCTGCTTGAGCAGGAGCGGGAGCGAGCCCAGGTGGTCGAGGTGGCAGTGCGTGAGGATCACGCCGTCGACCGAGCCTTGGATCTTGTCGATCTGGGGCAGGGCCTTGCGGCCGTCGAGCTTGGGGTGGAGGCCGCAGTCGATCACCAGCCGCAGGCCGCCGAATTCGGCGAGCATGCAGTTGGCGCCGATCTCGCGGCCGGAGTTCAGGTCGGTAAGTCGCATCAGGAAGGGTCGGAAGGAGGGGTCATGGCGAAGACCGGGATCCGCGTGAAGATGCGGTCGCCGGCGAGCGTGGTGCCATGGAAGGAGCCTTCGGCCGTGGTCGGGCCGGCGGCGAGGTGGTAGCTGTTGTAGGAGAACTGCTCGCCCGGGGGCAGGGTGGGGGTCTCGCCCACGATGCCGTCGCCTTCGACGATCTCGATGGAGCCGTCCGCGGCGCGCATGATCCATTTCCGGCCGAGCAGCTTGACCGTCTCCTGGGAGAGGTTGCTGATGGTCAGGAAATAGACGAAGGCGTGCGGGGTTTCGGGAGGGAAGTTCGCATCCCGATGGTGGACCACCTTGTCGACGGTGACCCTGAGGCCTGGGAGTTCCTTTCCGGTGGGTTGCACGTAGGCCAAGACAAGAGGGGATGGCCCCGCTACGGAAGCCATAAATCGGCCAATCGTGCGGTATTTGCCCTTCCCGTCTTGCGCCTCGTAGCCGACGACCTTTGATGGGGGTCGGATGCCTACCTCAGCCGAGCGCAAGCGCAACCTCGGGCGAGTCCCGGGGCGATGGTGGCTGGCTTCCGTCTACCTCGTGCTGCTCGCCCTCTCGGCGGCCTTCCCGTTCTTCAGCGCCATCGAGACCGTCGCCGACGGCGAGCCGATCCATGTCCCGGCCTTCGACTACGTCGGCGACAAGGTGAAGCGGCTGGATTACACCATCCCCGTCCGGGCCCGGCTCCACGGCGTCCAAGGGTCGGAAGAGGCCCAGGAGTTCGTCCAGCCCCGCTTCCGCAAGAACGTCGTCGTCTACCTGCACCGCATCCCTTGGGACGCCCGCGGTTCGCAGTTCTGCGAGGAGCTGGCCCGCGATCCGGAAGTCTCGGTCATCGAGCCCTTCATGCCGGGTTTCCGCAGCACGCCCGGCGACGTCCCCAGCCATTCGATGGAGGCCAACGCCGAGGTCGTCGCGGCCCTCGTCGAGCATTACGGCATCAAGCAGTACCATGTCATCGGCCAGGGCTACGGCGGCGTCGCCGCCCTCGAGCTCGCCTCGGCCCATCCGCAGCGCATCCGCTCGCTGACGCTGATCTCCTCGCCCGGGGCCCAGGAGTTCGAACTCCTCGGCAACCCGCTCGTCAACAAGATCGTCTACGGCTTCCAAGGCGCCGGCTTCTGGGTCTTCACCCGGCTCACGCCCAGCTTCGGCGCGGTGGACCTGCTGCCGCTCGACCGCAACTACGCGAAGACCGTCTTCGACACCGACATGACGGATTCGAAGAAGATCCTCAGCCAGTGGACGAAGCCGTTGCTGCTCGTCCATGGCGACGACGACTGGCTGACGCCGCTCGACGCCGCGAAGTACACCGCCAAGCTGGCGCCGCAGGCGAAGGTCGAGATCCTCGCCGGCGGCCGTGACGTCGCCTTCCAGGCGATCCCCGAGGTCGTCGGCAAGGTCAAGGACTTCTACGCCGAGATCCCGCGCGGCCCCGGCCCGCGGATGACGCCGCCGGCGAAGGAGTACCCGCCCATCCCGCACGCGAGCGGTTCGCGCTACTGGATCCTGCTGCTCATCATCATCCTCTGCACCTTCGTCGCCGAGGATCCGACCTGCCTCGCCTCGGGCCTGATGGTCTCCGTCGGCATCATCGACTTCTGGTCCGCGGCCGCGGCCTGCACGGCCGGCATCTTCATCGGCGATACGGTGCTTTATTCGGTCGGGCGGTTCCTCGGGCGCAAGGCCATCCGCAAGGCGCCGCTGAAATGGTTCATCAAGGAGCATAAGGTCAACCAATGGGCGGGCTGGTTCTCGACCCCGAAGGGCATGCTCGTGGTGGTCAGCTCCCGCTTCGTCCCGGCCAGCCGCGTGCCGACGTTCGTGACCGCCGGCATCATGAAGCTGAACGCGTTCCGCCTCGGCCTGCTGCTGCTCGTGGCGGCCCTGATCTGGACGCCGCCGCTGATGTGGCTGGGTTATACCTACGGCGCCGCGGCGATGGACATCCTCTATCGCTTCAAGAGCAACGCGCTCTGGGTCATCGTCGGGTTCCTTTTCCTGCTGCACTTCGTCACCCACTGGATGGTGCCGGCGCTGACCTGGCGCGGCCGTCGTCAGATCGTGATGAAGGTCCGCGGCTTCCTGCAGCCTTCCCTGTGGCCCGCCGCGGTGCTCTACCTGCCGATCCGGCTCGGCATCCTCTGGCTCTGCCTGCGGTATCGCCGCCTGACCGCCTTCGCTTCGGCGAACCCCGCCTTCGGCCGCGTGGGCGGTTTCATCGGCGACTCGAAGTCGCTCCTGCTCCGGCCTTTCCAGCGCGATTCGCGCTGCTGCCCGACGCTCGCGCTCTCGCTCGAGGATCCCAAGGACGACCGGGTCAGGGAGGCCGCCGCCTTCGCCGCCTGCCACGGCTTCCCCGTCGTCTTCAAGCCCGAGGTCGCCGAGGACGGCGCCGGCCTGCGTTTCGTGCACACCCAGGAGCAGCTCGAGCGCCTCGTGCGCGCGGCCAGGGAGGATTTCCTGCTGCAGAAGTTCATCCCAGGCTTCGAGTTCGAGGTCGTCTGGCGCCGCAATCCGGGCAAGGACGACGGCCGCATCATGGCGATCGTGCAGAAGCGCGACGTCACCGTGCGCGGCGACGGCGAGCAGACGCTCGAGGAGCTCATCTGGCTGGACGAGGTCGCCGTCTCGCGCGGCGAGCTGTTCATCCAGTGCCACGCCCGCGACCTGAACCGCGTCATCCCCGCGGGCCAGAAGGTCACCCTCAACCTCACCGGCAGCTACGGCCACGGCGCGCGCTGCCTGCACCGCCACGACCTCGTCACGGTCGAGCTCGACGCCGCGATGACCACCTTCGCCAAGCGCTTCCCCGGCCTGCATTTCGCCCGCTTCGACCTGCGCGCCGTCTCGCTCGAAGACCTCAAGGCCGGCCGTTTCATCGTCACCGAAGTCGGGGGCTGCTGCCACGTGTCCAGCCTGCTGCGCGACGAGTCCCTGCGTTTCTCCCGTTCCTACGCCGTCGTCTGGAGCCAGATCCGGGCCTGCCTGGAGGCCGGCGCCTACAACCTTTCCCAGAACGTGCGCCCGGTGCCGGTCGACGAGCTGATGGCGCGCTGGAGCCAGGCCCGCGGGCGGCACGACGAATTCGCGGTCAGCGAGGAGCTCTGATCACTCGCGCGCGGTGAACGCGTGACAGAGCGCCGCCGCGGCCGCGTCGGATTCGTCGAGCGCGAGGGCTTCGTCCAGGCGGAGCACCGTGCGGACCATGCGACCGACCTGTTCCTTCTTCGCCGCGCCGTGGCCCGCCACGGCGAGCTTGATGCGCGTGGGGGCGTACTCGCCGACCTTGACCCCGAGGCGCGCGAGCACGCTCAGGGCGGCGCCGCGCGAGGCGCCCATGGCCTGGGCGGTGCGGAAGTTCTGGACGTAGATCGTCTCTTCGATCGCGGCCTGGGTGACCTGGTGCGCCCGCGCGAGCTGCTCGACCGCGTCGGCGATACGGCCGAGGCATTCGTAGGGCGCGAGCTTGGCCCCGAGCTTCACCGTCACGCTGGCGAGCAGGCGCATCGGTTCGGCGCGTGCGTCGATCACGGCGAGGCCGGTGCCGCGCAGCGAGGGGTCGATGCCGAGGATGACGGCGCGGCAGCCGCGGCCGGCGGCCGCCGGAGCGGCCTTGCGGGCGCGCGGCGCCTTGGCTCCCGTCGGGGTCGACGCGACGCCGCGGAGCTTGTCCGTCCAGAGCGAGCGCGAGGATCTGCGGGCCATGGCGCGAGGATGGGCGGTCGCACGGTGATTTCGACAGCAAAAGCGGCGGCGTCGGATTGCCAAGGCGGCCGGGCAAGGTAGGGTGGAGGCATGCGGTCCTCGCTCCACCTCGCCTGCCTCGCTTGGGCCGCCCTCGCCGTCGGCGCGGAGCCGGCGGTCATCCGTCGGGAAGTGCCGGCGATGCCCGCCTTGGAACTGAAGAGCACGGGCAAGCTCAACCTCAGGCTCGTGCCGGAGTGTTCCGCCCTCTGGGCGAGTCCGTCGCAGCCCGGCGTCTTCTGGACGCTGGCGGATTCCGGAGCCAAGGCCGTCGTCACGCCGATCCGCGCGGACGGTTCGATGGTGCCGGTCGGGAAGAGCTTCCGAGGGTCCGTGCTGCTGAAGGGTGTCACGAACGTCGACTGGGAAGCCATCGCGGGGGACGCCGCCGGCAACATGATCGTCGGCGACGTCGGCAACAACGTCTCCCGGCGCAAGGAACTTGCGTTCTACCTTTTCAAGGAGCCCGCGCCCGGCGTCACCGAGGTCGCCGAGGTCCGCAAGGTGACCTTCGCGTGGCCCGACCAGACCGCCTTTCCGGACCCCGAGCTTTCCCATGACTGCGAGGCCATGTTCCTCCTGCGCGGGAAACTCTACCTCCTGACCAAGCATCGTCGCGATACGCTGACCGACCTCTGGCGCGCGGATATCCCGGCGGTCGGCGACCGGGCCGCGCTCACCAAGCTGGCCCGTTTCGACGTCGGCGGCATGGTCACCGACGCCTGCCTCTCGCCCGACCAGAAGCGGCTCGCGATCCTCACCTACCGCAACGTCTGGGTCTTCGACGTGCCCGCGGCCGGCGAAGACTTCTTCCAGGCCCCGGCGTCGCACGCCCCGCTCGCCCCGCCGATCCTTTCCTTTCAGCTCGAAGGCTGCGCGTGGCTCGACGCCGGCCATCTGCTCGTCGGCTCGGAGCAGGGCGACCTCTTCCGGATCGCGCTGACGGACCTCCGGCCGGCGAAATAAAACAAGCAGACCGGCGGCCTTGCGGCGCCGGTCTGCGGTGAGGGGCTGACGGGTTCGCTCAGAGCGCCTTGGCGGCGGCGACCACGGCGTCCTTGGTGATGCCGAGTTCCTTCATGACCACGTCGCCCGGGGCGGAGAGGCCGAAGGTGTCGGTGCCGATCGCCTTGCCGGCGGTGCCGACGTAGCGGCCCCACGAGAGCGTCACGCCGGCTTCGATGCTGACGCGCTTGGCGCAGGACGAGGGCAGGACTTCTTCCTGATAGGACTTCGGCTGGCGTGCGAAGACTTCCATCGAAGGCATCGAGACGACGCGGACGCCCGCACCGAGTTCTTCGCCGGCCGCGAGGGCGAGCGAGAGTTCGCTGCCCGTGCCGATGATGATGTGGGTGAGGGGAGCGGTTTCCTTGCGGAGGACGTAGCCGCCCTTGAGCGTGCCCTGGCGGCGCGTGGCGACCGGGATGGCGTCGAGGGACGGGACGTTCTGGCGGGAGAGGATGAGGGCGACCGGACCGTCCTTGCGGGCGACGGCGTGGGCGAACGCGGCGGCCGTCTCTTCGGCGTCGCCCGGGCGGACCACGTCGAGGTTCGGGATGCAGCGCAGCGCGCTCACGGTCTCGACCGGCTGGTGGGTCGGGCCGTCTTCGCCGACGCCGACGGAGTCGTGCGTGAAGATGTAGAAGGCCTGGAGCTTGGCGAGGGCCGCGACGCGGATCGAGGGGCGGAGGTAGTCGGAGAACGTCAGGAACGTCGCGCCGGAGCCCTTGAAGATGCCGTGGTAGGCCATGCCGTTGAGGATGGCGCCCATCACGTGCTCACGGATGCCGAAGTAGAGGTTGCGGCCGGCCGGCGTCGCGAGGTCGAAATCACCGACGTCCTTGATGTAGTTCTTGGTCGAGCCGTGGAGGTCGGCCGAACCGGAGAGCACGAGCGGGGAAGCCTTGGCGACGGCGTTGATGCAGGTCTCGCCGGAGACGCGGGTCGCGAGGGCGTTCTTGCCGAACTCCGGGATGGCGGCGAGGAGGGACTGGACGTCGCCGTGGTCGCCCTGCTGGGCCTTGGCGAGGAGCGCGGCCTTCTCGGGGTTGGCCTTGGACCAGGCGGCGAAGGTCTTCTGCCATTCGGCGTGCGCGGCGGCCTGCTGGGCCTTGCGGGCGGCGAAGTAGGCGCGGGTCTCGGGGGAGACGTAGAACTTCTC
>Ga0222712_10004422_pt1 | contig 14699 bp, 10 predicted proteins | sample C33_657DmetaG_FD_165043 | JGI IMG/M metagenome (GOLD analysis project Ga0222712, IMG submission 165043) | Estuarine water microbial communities from San Francisco Bay, California, United States - C33_657D | ecosystem: Environmental > Aquatic > Marine > Unclassified | place: USA: California... | reverse complement strand
CTCCCTTGACCGCCTTAATGCCTCCATGCTTCCCCGGCCTTCGGACCTCATTCCCCACCGCCCCCCTTTCCTGTTCATCGACGAGGTCCTGGAGCTTGACGACCAGCATGCGCTCTGCGCCCGGACCTTCCGGGCCGACGAGCCCTTCTACGCCGGCCATTACCCGGGCAATCCCCTCACACCGGGGGTCCTCCTCTGCGAGGCCGTCTTCCAGGCCGGCGCCGTCTTCCTGACCCACCGGCTTAAGTCCCAGGGCGGCTCGGCGGCCGACAGCACCCCCGTGCTCTGCCGGATCGAGGAGGCCAAGTTCAAGGGCATGGTGCTGCCCGGCGACCGCGTGACCATCGAGGCCCGGCCCACCGAGACCCTCCAGCAGTTCCATTTCATGGCCGGGACGGTCCGCAAGGACGGCAAGGCGGTGCTGACGCTCCGCTACGCGCTCGCCCTCATCCCGAAATCCGCCTGAAATCCCCCCATGTCCTTCCTCGGCATCGCCGGCCGCACCTACCTCGTCCTGGGCGTCGCCAACCGCAAGTCGGTCGCCTGGCACGTCGCGCAGACCTTGGAGCAGGAGGGCGCCAAGGTCGTCTACTCCGTCCGCTCCGAGGCGCGCCGCGCCTCGCTCGACAAGCTCCTCGCCGGCAAGCCGACGCTTGTCTGCGACCTCGAGCGCGAGGATGAGACCAAGGCGCTCGCCGCCGCGGTCGGCCGCGAGCACGGGCCGATCGACGGCGTCCTGCACAGCGTCGCCTTCGCCAACTACTCCCAGGGGCTCGTCCCCTTCCATGAGACCGGGCGCGCCGACTTCCTCCAGGCCACCGCCGTCTCCGCCTTCTCGCTCGTCGAGCTCGCCCGCGCCCTCAAGCCCCACCTCCGGCGCGACGCCTCCGTCGTCTCCATCGGCATCTCCTCCCAGGTCGCCGCCGCCAGCTACGGCTACATGTCCCCCATCAAGGCCGCCCTCGAGTCGGCCTCCCGCTTCCTCGCCAAGTCCTTCTCGGCCGACACCGAGGTGCGCTTCAACAGCGTCAACGCCGGCCCGCTCAAGACCAGCGCCTCCGCCGGCATCCCCGGCTACCTCGACAACTACCTGTTCGCCGAGAAGCTGACCCTGCGCCGGCGCGCCCTCGCCACCCAGGAGGTGGCCGACGCCGCCGTCTGGCTCCTCTCGCCCCGCTCCTCCGGCGTCAACGCCCAGGGCATCGTGGTCGACGCCGGCATGGGCTGGAACTACTTCGACGAGGCCGTGGTCAAGGCCGCCACCCGCCTCGGCTGATGCGCTTCGCCCGCGTCGCCCTCTCCGGCCTCGTCGCCGAGCTTCCCCCCGAGGTCGTCACCTCGGCCGACATCGAGCGCCGCCTCGAGCCCCTCTACCGCCGCCTCCGCCTGCCCGAGGGGCGCCTCGAGCTGATGACCGGCATCCGCGAGCGACGCTTCTGGCCCTCCCCCATCCGCCCTTCCGAGGCCTCCGCCGCCGCCGGCCGCAAGGCCATGGCCGCCGCCGGCGCGGGGCCGGCCGACATCGACCTGCTCGTCCACTGCTCCGTCTGCCGCGACCGCCTCGAGCCCGCCACCGCCGCCTACGTCCACGGCCTCCTCGGCCTCGGCCCCCAGGCCCAGATCCTCGACATCTCCAACGCCTGCCTCGGCTTCGCCAACGCCCTCGTCCTCGCCGCCGGCCTCGTCGAGTCCGGCCAGATCCGCCGCGCCCTCCTCTGCGCCGGCGAGGACGGCCTTCCCCTCCTCGAGCGCACCCTCCGCACCCTCAACGAGGACCTCTCCCTGGACCGCGACGGCATCAAGCCCTACTTCGCCAACCTCACCATCGGCGCCGGCGCCGCCGCCGCCGTGCTCTCGCGCGACGACCTCGCGGCTCCCGGCGGCTTCCGCCTCCTCGCCGCCGCCGCCGCGACCGACTCCGCCGCCAACCGGCTCTGCGAGGGCGACAGCGCCTCGTCCGAGCTCGACATGCGCACCGACTCCGAGGCCCTCCTCCACGCCGGCGTCGCCCTGGCCGAGTCCTGCTGGGACCGCTTCCGCGCCGCCTCCGGCTGGGACGCCGCCACGCCCGACCGCGTCGTCACCCACCAGGTCGGCCGCCGCCACGCCGCCCTCCTCTTCGAGCGCCTCGGCCTCGACCCCGCCAAGGACTGCCCCAGCCTCGCCCGCCTCGGCAACGTCGGCTCCGTCTCGCTCCCCGCCACCCTCGCGCTCGCCCGCCAGGAGGGCAGGGTGGCCCCCGGCCACAAGGTCGCCCTGCTCGGCATCGGCAGCGGCCTCAGCTCGCTCATGCTCGCCGCCGAGGCGCTCTGAGCATGGACCGCATCCCCGAGCCGCTCCGCGCCCTCTGGCCGCACGAGCCCCGCTGGCACGAGACCGACGCCGGCCGCATGCACTATGCGGATATCGGGCCGCGCGACGCCGCCCCCGTCCTCCTCGTCCACGGCAACCCCTCCTGGGGCTTCCTCTGGCGCGACCTCGCCGCCGAGCTCGCCCGACGCGGACGGCGCGTCGTCGTGCCCGACCACGTCGGGATGGGCCTCTCCGACCGCCCCGACCGCTTCCTCCGGCTCGACGACCGCATCCGCCACCTCGGCTCGCTTGTCGACGCCCTCGGCCTGCGCGACATCGACCTCGGCGTCCACGACTGGGGCGGCGCCATCGGCCTCGGCCTCGCCGGCCGCCAGCCCGCGCGCTTCCGCCGCCTTCTCGCCACCAACACCGCCGCCTGGCCCTCGCCCCGCATCCCGCTGCGCATCGCCCTCTGCCGCGCCCCGGCCGTGGGCCGATTCCTCGTGCAGCAGCTCGACGGCTTCGCCTGGCCCGCCACCTGGATGTCCACCGAGCGCGCCCTTCCCTCCGCCGTGAAGGCCGGCTTCCTCGCGCCCTACGGCGCCGCCGCGCGCCGCCGCGCCGTCGCCGACTTCGTGGCCGACATCCCGATGGAGCCCGGCCATCCCTCGCGCGCCGCGCTCGAGGCCGTCTCGCGCGGCCTCGACGCCCTCGCCTCGCATCCGTCGCTGATCCTCTGGGGCGCGCGCGACTTCTGCTTCACCCCCCGCTTCGCCGACGAGCTCGCCCTCCGCTGGCCCCGCGCCGCCAAGATTCTCCTGCCCCGCGCCGGCCATTACCTGTTCGAGGACGGAGGCCCCGAGGCTGTCGACAAAGCCGCCGATTTCCTGGCTTAAACCGCCCTCGCTCCCAGCTGCCGGACCCTTTGTGACAAAGGCCGTTGCATTGGCTGTGGATAACCTGTGAACGACGCTGGGAGGACTTAGCGAAAAGATGGTATAAACATCTAATCATCAGTTATTTGCGGAGGGTAAAAAAGATTCCCAGCAACCCCATTTTCCCTTGCCACCCCCTTGACGAAATTCAGCATCTTTTGAACCCCGCCCTCCGCGGTCAAATCACCAAAAACCCCCGTTTTTCCATGAGCGAATCCGAAAGCACCAAGGGCACCGGCAAGCATGCCGGCAAGGCCTCCTACGACGCGTCCGACATCAAGCGCCTCAAGGGCCTCAAGGCCGTGCGCGAGCGTCCCGGCATGTACATCGGCGACACCAACGAGACCGGCCTCCACCACTGCGTCTACGAGATCGTCGACAACTCCATCGACGAGGCGCTCGCCGGCTTCTGCAAGCACATCAAGGTCGAGATCCACCGCGACGGCTCGCTCTCCGTCGAGGACGACGGCCGCGGCATCCCCGTCGCGATGCACCCCGAGGAGAAGGTCCCGACCCTCGAGCTCGTGCTGACCAACCTCCACGCCGGCGGCAAGTTCGACAAGGGCGCCTACCAGGTCTCGGGCGGCCTCAACGGCGTCGGCGCCAAGTGCGTCAACGCCCTCTCCAGCCGGTTCGTCGCCGAGGTCAGCCGCGAGGGCGAGGTCCACCAGATGAAGTTCTCCCAGGGCGAGGTCACCCAGCGGATCAAGGTCATCGGCAAGACCAAGCGCACCGGCACCCGCATCTCCTTCCTGCCCGACCCGGAGATCTTCACCGTCACCACCTTCAAGTACGAGACCCTCGTCCGCCGCCTGCGCGAGCTGGCCTTCCTCGTCCCCGGCATCACCATCGAGGTGGCCGACGAGCGCGACGGCCGGGCCGACAAGTTCCAGTTCAAGGACGGCATCGCCGAGTACGTCTCGTTCCTCAACGCCAACGAGGAGACGATGCACGACAAGCCCATCCTCATCGCCGCCGAGGTCGACTTCACCGACCCCTCCAACCCCCGGGTCATGGCCGACGACGAGAAGCCCAAGGCCGGCCAGCGCCGCATGATGCTCGACGTCGCCCTGCAGTACAACGACCGCTACGACGAGACCGTCTTCTGCTACACCAACCTCATCTCCAACCCCGAGGGCGGCACCCACCTCTCCGGCTTCCGCTCCGCCCTGACCCGCGTCATCAACACCTACGCCAAGGCCAACAACCTGATCAAGGACAAGGACGCCAAGCTGACCGGCGACGACATGCGCGAGGGCCTCGTCGCCGTCGTCTCGGTCAAGCACCCCGACCCCAAGTTCCAGTCCCAGAACAAGACCCGCCTGACCAACCCCGAGGTCGAGGGCATCGTCACCTCCGTGGTCGGCGAGCAGCTCAAGTACTACCTCGAGCGCGACCCCAAGACGGGCAAGCGCATCGTCGACAAGTGCCTCAACGCCGCCCGCGCCCGCGAGGCCGCCCGCAAGGCCCGCGAGACCGTCCGCAAGTCCGCCATGTCCTCCGGCGGGCTCCCTGGCAAGCTGGCCGACTGCTCCGAGTCCGACCCCTCCGTCTGCGAGCTCTACATCGTGGAGGGCGACTCCGCCGGCGGCTCCGCCAAGCAGGGCCGCGACCGCCGCTACCAGGCCATCCTGCCCATCAAGGGCAAGATCCTCAACGTCGAGAAGGCGCGGATGGACAAGATCCTCTCCAACGACGAGATCCGCACCATCATCACCGCCTGCGGCACCGGCATCGGCCGCCACGAGGGCGACGGCGCCTTCGACGTCACCCGCTGCCGCTACCACAAGATCATCATCATGACGGACGCGGACGTCGACGGCTCGCACATCCGCACCCTCCTCCTCACCTTCCTCTACCGGCAGATGCCCGGCCTGATCGACGCCGGCTACGTCTACATCGCCCAGCCCCCCCTCTACCGGATCAAGCGCAAGAAGCGCGAGCAGTACGTCGACAACGACGCCGACCTCAACCGCATCCTGCTCGAGCTCGGCGCCGAGGATGTCAACCTCGTCCGCCTCCGCGACAAGCACACCTTCCCCGGCCAGAAGGTCGACCGCATCGTCGAGGCCCTCGCCCGCCTCGAGTCGCTCGGCTCCGGTGTCGCCCGCACCGGCTGCCCCCTCGCGCTCTACCTCGACCAGCAGGAGCGCAAGACCCACGCCCTTCCCCGCTTCCTCGCCAAGATCCGCACCGGCAACGAGGAGGTCTTCGAGTTCCTCGCCGACGAGGACGCCCGCCAGGCCTTCATGAAGGAGCAGGCCTTCGACGACTTCCTCGCCACCCAGGTCGCGCGCGAGGCCAAGGTCAAGGGCGCCACCGTCCAGCAGCGCATCAACCTCTACGAGATCCACGAGAACGAGGCCCTCGCCAAGCTCCTCAAGGAGCTCGACGGCCACGGGCTCGACGTCCAGCGGTTCACCCCGGGCGACGACGCCCGCTACCACCTCCTCGAGGGCGGCTCGGCCGAGGCCGAGCCCGAGCCGGAGGAGGCCGCCAAGGAGGCCCCCAAGGGCAAGGCGGCCAAGGAGAAGGCCCCGGCCAGGAAGCCCCGCAAGGAGGCCGAGCCCGTGCCCCTGCGCAGCATCCTCGAGCTGGTCGGCCAGATCCGCGCCTTCGGGCGCAAGGGCCTGTCCATCCAGCGGTACAAGGGCCTGGGCGAGATGAACCCCAAGCAGCTCTTCGAGACCACGATGGACCCGGCCAAGCGCCGCCTGCTCAAGGTCGACATCCGCGACGCGGCCGACGCCAACCGCGTCTTCGCCATGCTGATGGGCGAGGACGTGCCCGCTCGCCGCGCCTTCATCGAGGACAACGCCCTCAACACCTCCTACCTCGACGTCTGACCCCGACCCCCGCCGACCCGCCAACCCGCCCCTTCCCATGTATTCCGAGAACGAGAAGCTCACGCCCGCGAGCATCACCGACATCATGCAGACGGCCTACATCGACTACTCGATGTCCGTCATCATCTCGCGCGCCCTCCCCGACGCGCGCGACGGCCTCAAGCCCGTCCAGCGCCGCATCCTCTACGCCATGCTCCGCGAGGGGCTCCTCCACAACCGCGCCTTCGACAAGTGCGCCGGCGTGGTCGGCGAGGTGCTCAAGAACTACCACCCCCACGGCGACAGCTCCGTCTACGACACCCTCGTGCGCCTCGCCCAGAGCTGGGTCATGCGCTACCCGCTCATCCAGCCCCAGGGCAACTTCGGCTCGGTCGACGGCGACCCGCCCGCCGCCTACCGCTACACCGAGTGCCGCCTGAGCGAGCTGGCCGAGGACATCCTGGCCGACATCGACGAGGAGACCGTCGACTTCGCCCCCAACTACAAGGAGTCGACCACCGAGCCCACCGTCGTCCCCAGCGGCCTCCCCCACCTCCTGATGAACGGGTCGACCGGCATCGCCGTCGGCATGACGACCAACATCCCCCCGCACAACCTCGGGGAGCTCGTCGAGGCCGTCTGCCGCATCATCGACAAGCCGGCCACCACCGCCGAGGACCTGACCAAGGTCATCCTCGGGCCCGACTTCCCCACCGGGGGCGTCATCAACGGCAAGGAGGGCATCCGGCAGTACCTCACCACCGGCCGCGGCATCGTCCGCACCCGCGGCGTCGCCCACACCGAGGAGCTCAAGAACGGCAAGGAGCAGGTCGTCCTGACCGAGATCCCCTACAACGTCAACCGCGCCTCCCTCGTGGTCGACATCGCCCGCCTGGTCGGGGAGAAGGTCCTCGACGAGGTCTCCGACCTGCGCGACGAGTCCGACGAGCGGACCCGCATCGTCATCGAGCTCAAGCGCAACGAGAACCCCAAGGTCGTCATCAACAAGCTCTACAAGCACACCGCCTTCGAGAGCTCCTTCGGCGTCATCCTGCTCGCCCTCGACAAGCGCCGCCCGAAGCAGATGAACATCCGCGAGCTGCTCGACTGCTTCATCGAGCACCGGCGCGACGTCGTCACCCGCCGCACCCAGTTCCGCCTGCGCAAGGCCGAGGACCGCGCCCACATCCTCGAGGGCTTCAAGATCGCCCTCAAGAACCTCGACGACTTCGTCAAGATCATCCGCGCCTCCTCCAACCGCGACGAGGCCCGGGTCAAGCTGATGGACAAGTACGGCCTGAGCGAGCGCCAGGCCCTCGCCATCCTCGACCTCCGCCTCTACCAGCTGACCGGCCTCGAGCGCGACAAGATCGAGGAGGAGTACCGCGCCCTCCTCGCCCTGGTCGAGGAGCTCCAGTCCATCCTCGGCAGCGAGGCCAAGCTCCTCGCCCTGATCAAGGAGGAGCTCCGCGAGATGGCCAAGCGCCACCTCACCCCCCGCCTGACCAAGGTCAGCGCCCACGAGGGCGAGCTCTCGATGGAGGACATCGTGGCCAACGAGGGCTGCGTCGTCACCGTCTCCCACGCCGGCTTCATCAAGCGCACCCCCGTCGCCCAGTATCGCCTGCAGAAGCGCGGCGGCAAGGGCACCAAGGGCGCCGAGCTCTCCAAGCCGGTCGAGGGCGAGGACGACTTCGTCGAGCACCTCTTCACCGCCAACACCCACGACCACATCCTGTTCTTCATGAACAACGGCCGGGTCTACGTGGAGAAGGTCTACGACATCGAGGAGGCCGCCCGCGCCGCCCGCGGCAAGTCCATCGCCCGCCTGCTCGAGCTGCAGGACGGCGAGTCGCTCGCGGCCATGGTCTGCGTGTCCAACTTCGAGCCCGGCAAGTTCCTCGTCATGGCCACCCGCAACGGGATCATCAAGAAGACCGAGATCTCCAAGTACGCCAACTACCGCAAGGGCGGCATCATCGGGGTCAACATCGAGCACGGCGACGCCCTCATCTCGGTCAAGCTGACCGGCGGCGACAACGAGGTCGTGATGATCTCCCAGTCCGGCATGAGCATCCGCTTCCACGAGACCGACGTCCGGTCGATGGGCCGCGACACCACCGGCGTCATCGGCATGAACCTGGACAAGGGCGACAGCGTCAAGTCGATGGAGATCGTCGACCCGGCCTGCACCCTGCTCGTGGTCGGCGTCGACGGCATCGGCAAGCGCACGCCCTACGACGACCCCGAGACCAAGGAGCCCGTCTACCGCAAGCAGTCCCGCGGCGGCAAGGGCGTCATCGCCATCAACACCGACGCCGGCGTGGCCGGCGCCCTCAGCGTCCGCGAGGACGACGAGGTCATGCTCCTGACCAAGGGCGGCCAGTCCATCCGCACCAAGGTGTCGGACATCCGCTGCACCGCGGGCCGCAACACCAAGGGCGTCCGCGTCATGCGGCTGAAGGACGGCGAGTCCCTCATCGGCATCTCCAAGGTCGAGAAGGCCGAGGACGAGGAGGGCGACGCGCCCGCCGCCCAGGCCTGACTCCGGCGCCAAGGACGGCGAACAGGGGCCCCGCGCGGGGCCCCTTCCCGCGTCCGGTCACTCCCGCCCGAGGTCTACGATCGACTCGATGTGCCGGGTCTGGGGGAAGAGGTCGAACGGGCGCGCCGAGAGCACCTTCCAGCCCCTGGCCGCCAGCCACCGGATGTCCCTCGCCTGGGTGTCCGGCGCGCAGCTCACGTAGACGATCCGGCGGGGGCCGAAGGCGTCGAGCTGGGCCAGGAACGGCTCGTCGCACCCCTTGCGCGGCGGGTCGATGAGCACCGCCGTCTCGGGGCCCTTGACCGGCAGCCGGTCGAAGATGCGCTCCGCCGAGCCCGCCACGAAGCGGCAGTTGAGGATGCGGTTCGCCGCGGCGTTCTCCGCCGCCTTGCGCACCGCGTCCTCCGAGACCTCGACGCCGTGGACCGACTCGAAGTGGCGCGCGGCGGAGAGCGCGAAGAGCCCCGAGCCGCAGTAGGCGTCGACGAGGTGCCGCGCCCCCGAGGCCTTGGCCAGGCCGACCGCATGCTCGACGAAGGCGGGCAGGATGAAGGGGTTGTTCTGGAAGAAGTCGCCCGCGACGAAGCGCAGCGTCAGGTCCCCGACCTTCTCCGTCACCGAGGCCCGCGGGTCGGTCGCCACGCCCTCCTGCGTCTCGCGCAGGAGCAGCGTCGCCCCCCGGCGGAACTCGCCGGCCCGCGCCCGCACCTCGGCCCGGGCCTCGCGCAGCGCGACGTTGACCTTGTCCGTCGCGATGGGGCACGCGGGCACGTCGACGAGCCTCCGGGCGTTGTGGGCGTGAAGGAAGCCGATGGGGAAGTCGCCGGCGCCGCCGCGGGGCGGCTGGAAGTGGGGCGTCAGCTTCGTCCGGTAGCCCCACTCGCGCGGCGAGGGGTGGCAGGGGTCGACCGCGACCTCCACCCCGCCCAGGCGGGACAGGGCCTCGCGCAGCTGCTCCTGCTTCCAGCGCAGCTGCTCGGGGTAGGCGAGGTTCTGGTACTGGCAGCCGCCGCAGGCGCCGAAGAGGGGGCAGCGGGGCTCGACCCGGTGGGGCGAGCGGAGGTGGACCTTGACGAGGTCGCCGCGGGAGAAGTTGGCCGCGTTGTGCCAGATCCGGGCGACGACGCGCTCGCCGGGCAGGGCGCCGGACACGAAGACGACCCACCCGTCGACCCGGCCCACCCCCTCGCCGAGGTTGGTCAGCCGGTCGATGGTCAGCGTCACCTCCTGGTGGTAGGCGAAGGGCTCGGCCTTGAATCGCGGGGGTGCCTGGCGGGGACGGTCTTCCACGGGGCGACCTTCCCCCCGCCCGCCCCCGGGGTCGAGAGCAAAGGGCGCGCGGCTTCGGCTCGCCCTCGGCGCCGCGGCGCCCCTAAATCATCCCGTGCCCGACGAGGTCATCCACAGCCGCCAGAACCCGCGCGTCCAGGGCGTCGCCAAGCTGCGCGACCGCGCCGTGCGCGACGCGCGCGGCCGCTTCCTCGTCGAGGGCTTCCGCGAGCTCGCCCGGGCCCTCGGGAGCAAGGTCGCGCTCGAGGAGATTTACTTCTGCCCAGCCCTCTTCAAGGACCCCGGCTCGGCCGACCTCGTCGGCCGGGCCCGCGGCGCCGGCGTCGATTGCTGCGAGCTGGGCGAGTCGGCGTTCGACAAGGTCAGCGGGCGCGAGGGGCCCGACGGGCTTCTGGGCGTGGCCGAGACCTGGGATCTGTCCCTCGCCCGGCTCTCCCTCGGCAAGGATCCCCTCGTGCTCGTCGCCGAGGCGGTCGAGAAGCCGGGTAACCTCGGCGCCCTGCTGCGCACGGCTGATTCCGCCGGTTGCGCCGCCCTGATCATCTGCGATCCGGTCACCGACCTCTTCAACCCCAACGTCATTCGCGCCTCCCAGGGCGCCGCCTTCTCGGTCCCCGTCGCCGTCGCCTCGTCCGCCGACGCCATCGCCTGGGTCAAGGCCAGGGGCTTGCGCATCCTCGCGACCACGCCGGATGGCGCCAAGCCCCTCTGGGATGTCGACGCCCGGGGTCCGGTGGCCCTCGTCATGGGATCGGAGAAGGACGGCCTCGCCCCTGCCTGGCTCCAGGCGGCCGACGCGCGCGTGTTCATTCCCCAGGCCGGGCTCTCCGACTCGCTCAACGTCGCCACCGCCGCCGCCGTCTGCCTCTTCGAGGCTGTCCGCCAGCGCCGCTGAGCCCCTCCCCGTTGCCTATCGACGGGTATGAAAGGATGAAGGGATGGTCGCTGAGCCTTCTTGCTCCCACGTCTCCTTCGAATCCTTCTCCCAAGGCAACCCGAAGGGGTCTCCCTCCCGTGCTCCTGTGCCCCTGTGCCTCTTGGGCTGATAATCCCTGGGCTATCAGCCCATCGCCTGCGCGACGAGGTCGTCGAGCTTCTTGCCGTCGACGGCGAAGAGCCGGATCAAGAGGGGCTTGGCCTCGTCCTGCGGACTTGGCCGTGCCCGCCTCGGTCGCTTAGCCCATCGCCTGCGCGACGAGGTCGTCGAGCTTCTTGCCGTCGACGGCGAAGAGCCGGATGCCCTCGGCGGTCTTCTCGGTGGCCATGGCGTCCTCGTTGTGGTGCCAGCGGAACTCCTTCTCGCCCCAGGCCTTGGCGGGCTCGCCCTCGGCGGCGGACTTGGCGGCGTTGAGCGCCTGCGGCACGGCGGCGGCGTCCTTGGACAGCTCGTCGAGCAGGTTGGGGGCGATGGTGAGGAGGTCGCAGCCGCAGAGCGCCTTGATCTGGCCGGTGTTGCGGAAGGACGCGCCCATGACCTCGGTCTTGACGCCGTTGCGCTTGTAGTAGGCGAAGATGCGGCGGACGGACTGCACGCCCGGGTCGTTCGCACCGGCCGAGGCGGCCTCGTTCCAGTTGGCGCCCTGGGACTTCTTGTGCCAGTCGTAGATGCGCCCCACGAAGGGCGAGATGAGCTGCACCTTGGCGTCGGCGCAGGCCACGGCCTGGGCGAACGAGAAAAGCAGGGTGAGGTTGCAGCGGATGCCCTCCCTCTCGAGCTCGGCGGCGGCCTGGATGCCTTCCCAGGTCGAGGCCATCTTCACGAGGATGCGCTCGCGGGGGATGCCGGCGGCCTTGTAGAGGGCGATGAGCTCGCGGGCCTTGGCCACCGTCGCGGCCTTGTCGAAGGACAGGCGGGCGTCGACCTCGGTCGAGACGCGGCCGGGGACGATCTTGAGGATCTCGGTGCCGAAGGCGATCAGGAGGGCGTCGACCGCCGCGGCCACGCCCTTGGCCTTGTTGTCCTGGGCCGCCTTCCGGAGGAGGGCTTGGTACTCGGGCATCTGGACCGCCTTCAGGATGAGGCTCGGGTTGGTCGTCGCGTCGAGGGGCTTGAAGGCCTTCATGGCGGCGAAGTCGCCGGTGTCGGCGACGACCTTGGTGTGTTGGCGGAGCTGCTCGAGGGCGTTCATGGTGGGAGGGCGATTGTTAAGTGGAAGAGTCACCGAAGGGGAGGAAATTAAGAATTAAAACCAAGAATTAAAATGGCTAAAATCGCCCTGCGCGCGGGCCGCAACCCCTCGCGAGTCATGGTCCAGCCGCCTTTTCTCCTCTTAATTTTTAATTCTTAATTCTTAATTCGCCCTCATGCCCTCCCGCCTCAAGGTCCGCGCCGCCCTCGCCTCCGCCCAGCCCGCCTCGGATGTCGAGGTCGCCGGCTGGGTTCGCACCAAGCGCGACAGCAAGGGATTCTCCTTCCTGGAGATCAACGACGGCTCCTGCCTGCGCAACCTGCAGGCGGTGGTCGACCACGCCATCCCCGGCTCGGCCGACCTCCCCGAGGTCCTGACCGGCGCCTCCGTCCGCCTGCGCGGCGACCTCGTGCCCTCGCCGGCCAAGGGACAGGCCTGGGAGCTGAAGGCGACCCGCCTCGAGCTGCTCGGCCGGGCCGACGCCTCCTTTCCCCTGCAGAAGAAGGGCCACACCCCGGAGTTCCTGCGCTCCATCCCCCATCTCCGCGCCCGCACCAACCGCATCGGCTCCGCGCTCCGTGTCCGCAGCCGCATGGCGATGGAGGTCCACCGCTTCTTCCAGGACCGCGGCTTCGCCTATGTGCACACGCCGGTCATAACGGCGAGCGACTGCGAGGGGGCGGGCGAGCTCTTCCGCGTGACCACGCTCGATCCGGCGAATCCGCCGAGGGACGCCGCGGGCGGGGTCGACTGGGCCTCGGACTTCTTCGCGCGCCAGGCCTACCTCACGGTCTCGGGCCAGCTCGAGGGGGAGACCCTCGCCTGCGCCCTGGGTGACATCTACACCTTCGGCCCGACGTTCCGCGCCGAGAACTCCAACACCAGCCGGCACGCCAGCGAGTTCTGGATGATCGAGCCCGAGATGGCCTTCTGCGACCTGCGGGGCGACATGGAGGTGGCCGAGGCGCTCGTCCAGCACCTCGTCCGCGCGGCCCTCGAGCACTGCGCCGACGAGCTCGCCTTCTTCGACGCCCATGTGTCCAAGGGCCTCCTCGACCGCCTGCGCGGGATCGTCGGCCAGCCCTTCGCCCGGGTGAGCTACACCGAGGCGGTCGACATCCTCCTGGCCTCGGGCCAGGCCTTCGAGTTCCCCGTGCGCTGGGGCGACAACTTCCAGGCCGAGCACGAGCGCTTCCTCACCGAGACCCATTTCCGCCGCCCGGTGACCGTCCACGACTACCCCGCCTCGGCCAAGCCCTTCTACATGCGCCAGAACGACGACGGCCGGACCGTCGCCGCCATGGACCTCCTCGTGCCCGGCATCGGCGAGATCGTCGGCGGCAGCCAGCGCGAGGAGCGCCTCGACCGCCTCGAGGCCGCCATGCGGGCCCACGGCCTCGACCTCGGGTCCTACGCCTGGTATCTCGACCTCCGCCGCTTCGGCACCGTGCCCCATGCCGGCTTCGGCCTGGGCTTCGAGCGCCTGCTCATGCTGGTCACGGGCGAGGGCAACATCCGGGACGTCACCGCGTTCCCCCGGACCCCGGGGCACGCCTGAGCGCGGGCCTCACTTGACCGCGGGCGCGGGGCCGGCCGGCTTGGGCGAGGTCGCCTCCCCGATCAGGTCAGCGATGGCCTTGCCCGGGACGCAGTTGCGGCGGACCATCTGCAGGTTCTGCTGGTCGCCCTCCTTGTCCGTGCTGTAATAGATCGAGTTGGTCGAGGAGACCAGGCCGACCACGTTGCCGCAGAGGTCGAGGATCGCGGCGCCGCTCGAGCCCTTGGCGTAGTCGCAGGTGACCTGCATCCAGACGGCGGCTCGGTCGGCCGGCCCCGTCCCGCGGCTGTAGCGCGAGACGATGCCCTGGGTGAAGTAGCCGAAGGAGCCGTCGGGGTTGCTCAGGCAGACGACGTCGGCCCCGGCCGGGAGGTCGCCGCGCCCGGGAAGGGCCGGGAGCCGGCGCCCCTGGGTGTCGACCCGCACCAGCGCCACGTCCTGGGGCGTGCGCGCCGCGAGGACCTCGACGACGGGGAGGAAGGTGCCGTCCGCGAGCAGCACCCCCATGGCGTCGCCCTTCGCCGCGGCGGCCACGTGGTGGTTGGTCGCGATCACGCCCGAGGGGTGCACGATGACGCCGCTCGCCATGCTCGAGTGCCAGTTCGGGCAGCGGTCGCACTTGAAGGCCGTGCCGAAGAGCACGGTGCTGGCGGCGGCCCGGGCCCGGACCTCCTCGCGGCTCAGGGGCTGGGCCGAGGCCGGAAGGAGCTCGACCGCGGCGGTGGCGGGGCGCCTGGCCTGCGCCAGGCGATCGGCTGAGGCGAGGGGCGACTTGCCCGAGCTGGCGAGCTTGGTCACCTCGGCGTTGAGCTTGGCGAAGACCCGGGGGTCGTCGATCGGCTCGCGCACGCTGCCCCCCGCCGCGGCCAGGAGCAGGGCGGGAGCCAGGGCGGGGACGAGGAGGAGGGTGCGCATGGTGCCCAGCCTGGCCCTCCCGCGACCGGAGGCAACTCCCCGCGGCGTGCCGATCTGTAATGGTTTAGTCATTATAACTGGTCGCGGCGCGGCCCGCCTTCCGCGGCCGAGGCGGGCATGGGGTTCGCTCCGGGATCGGCGGGCCCCGGGGAGAGCCCCCAGTGACTAGGCTATAATCTAGCTGGGAATGGGCCAAAAGAGCCAAAACAC
>Ga0222712_10004421_pt1 | contig 14703 bp, 12 predicted proteins | sample C33_657DmetaG_FD_165043 | JGI IMG/M metagenome (GOLD analysis project Ga0222712, IMG submission 165043) | Estuarine water microbial communities from San Francisco Bay, California, United States - C33_657D | ecosystem: Environmental > Aquatic > Marine > Unclassified | place: USA: California... | reverse complement strand
GTGATCTTCATGGGGTCCGTCGCCTCCCCCACGAAGACCAGATCGGCCTGTCCGTCGGCATTCAGGTCCCCCGTGGCCATCTCGATGACCTTGCTCCCGGCCGCCAGGTGGGCCCGAGCGGCGGCAGGCAGGGTCAGAGGAGCCTCAGCCGCCCGCAAGCCCGCCAGGAGGCAGCCAAAGGCCATAATCAGCGCATAGGAGAGACGCATGGGGTGATTCGATTCGGGTGAACCGTTACTTTGTGATACCGACGAGCTCGATCTCGAAGATCAGGACGGAATGTGGCGGAATCGGCCCTGTTCGGCTAGATCCGTAAGCAAGGGATGGAGGGGCGTAGAGGATGATCTTACCCCCTACGCCGATATACTGGAGCCCCTCGGTCCATGCCGGAATGACCGCATCCAAGGGAAACTCTGCAGGCTCGTTGTTACGATTTCTCGTCGAGTCGAAGATCTTACCATCGATCAGCTTTCCTACGTAGAGGCATTTCACCGTAGAGTTGGCCTTGGGCTTAGGGCCACTGCCATATGAAATGACCTTAAAGCGCAGACCGGAGGCGGTCATTGATATCGACTTCTCAAAGTCGAGCTTTGCTAGGAATAGCTTGTTGATTTGATCCCACCTCCCACCGGCTGGTGCGAAGCTAGCGGCTTCAGTAAGGTCTGAACTAAGGGCGCCGTTGACGGATGCCAGGCCTTCGCGCGCACCAATGTCTCTAGGATCAAGCGCGAGCATCTCTTCGAATTTGACCTTAGCCAGCAAAAGATTGCCGGCGTCTCTAGCCTGCAGGGCTTCCGCAAGCAACAATGGTTTACTAGCCGCCCTATCCTCGTCAGCCAGCACTTGATCCACCTTAGGGAACAGGATGTTTTTCGGTGACAGTATGACCTTCAATCGATCGCGTTCGGAGGTCAGTTCGGCGATCCGCTTTTCCGCGACTGCCAAGCGCTGACCGTTTGCGCGGATGGCGGCGGCGTGCTCCGCTGACATGGCCTCGATCTTGGACTTCAAGGCCGACTCCTTCGCCGAAGCTTCAGCCCGCGAAGCAGCAAACGCATCCTCATTCTTGGATGCCTCAAAAGCATCCGTCACCGTGATGATCAGCAGGCTTAGGCTCAGAGCCGAAAGCCCGGCCACGATCCACGGATAGGGAATCTCCTTCTTGGGCGGCGCAGGGGCTTCGTACATAGGATGGTTCTTAAAGAGAAAACCTCACGTCAGCGACCGATAGCCTTCTGAAACCCGTCCTCAAGGAATAATGCCGGCTGGGGAGGAAGGTCCGACCAGACGTATGGCGCGTCCGGATGATAGGCTGACATTTCACGGGATTTCTGGCGAGAAGTGAGATAGTTAATGCTTCCGAACGTGCGGGCCGTCCCCCACGTGGAACCTCCCGCAAGTTCGGAGCCTATCAACCTAAACCTGCCTCGTTCGAGCCGGTATTTATAGTCCTCTTCGGAGCGCCAACCTCCGTCGAAAACACAGTTATAAAACTTTAAGCCGATGACGCCGCGCTTGATGGATACCGAACCGAAGTGATACCCGTAAGGAAGCGTGTGATACTTTCCTTTGAGGACATGCCCCTGAGCGTCCGCAAAATAGACGTACATGGCGCGCGTAGGGTTTTCAGAATAGGGCCAGTTATCCGTGCCATCCTCTACGTGATCATAATCCAAATCATCGCAGACTAGGACGAAATCGCTCCGTCCGTCGGCATTGAGGTCGCCCGTAGCAAAAGCGACGGCCTTCCAGCCAGCAGGCACGTAAGCAGATATTCCGAAAGGCAGCGGGAGAGGCTTTTGATCGACAGCCCAGAGCGAGTGGACGCCCAAAAGGAGTGTCACAAATGCAAGTCTCATGGAATTCTTGTTAACACCATCGGACGCCGGCCGCCAGACGAGAATGAAACCCTGGCGGCAGAAACAGGTAGGGTCGGGACCGCGTCACGACATAGGGGGCATCGTGGCAGGGGCGCGACGATGTCGCGACCGAGGCTGGGCATCACGTAGTCCCTCCCCTGCCCTGCGGCCACCTACGGCGGCCGGGTAACAGAAATGACGGACGCGTCGCCGACGCGCCCCTACCAGGAGACAAGGTCGCCGCTTAACGGAAGAAGAAATACCAAACCGCGATGACTATCCCGATAAGAATCAAGCATCCGCAACCGTCGCCATCGTCCTTCTTCTTGGGCTTAGACGGGCTGTGGGAACGAACATTCTGAGCCAGTCTGACCTGACGGCGCTCCCGCTCAGCAGTATGCTTGGGCTTGGGGTCCGGCTTCGGCTTGGGCTTAGGCTTCGGATCAGGCTTCGGCGCCGGCCGAGGATTGGAGCTGAACCAATTCTTCTTCGGCTTCTCGTCCTCGGGCGGGATTTCGTGCATGATCTGAGTGGGGAAAACGATGAGAGGTGAAGCGGGGGTGTGAGGCAACCTTACTTGATCGGTTGGCCAGTTGGCCAGACAGTGAGGCAGATTAGTTGACACCTTGAAAAGCATGCCTGTTGACTAGGAATCCAACGAGCGAAGGTCAGGGGTGCTAGGATTAGACACGGTTAGGCCTCATGAATAGTCTCGAATGGACAAGAGTTTGGGCCGGGCTTATGTGCTATAGAATGCAAGAAGCACCCCATGCTCCGACCGCGCCTGGCGGATTCCTGAATCGGTTCACATTCGTCTCGATGGCCATATCAACCATAGGCGGCTCCCTTCTTAGCCTTGCCATAAGCGCGCTGGCGTTGGACCAAATCAACCGCATCAGGGTCAACTTCACGATTCCTGCTGAAAGATCTTATTACGAGAAAACCGTGATCATTGATGGCCCTGGGAAACCTTGGCTTTGCCTCGCTTCTGCGATTCTTTTGGTTACTTTCCTGATCTCGATTCCAACGGTTTATCGACTGCTGCGTAGAAAGAAATCGACGATCGCTTCGACCAAACTTACGACACAGCTAATGAGCGCAGGCGGGCTTTGCTTTTTAGCGGGCGCGGAAACCTACTATGGGACATTCCTGTTCGGCTTCCTGCTGTTGGCCTACGCCGGCATCGGCTACCTGGCCTACACCCGCTGGGAGCGCGTCCGGGCGCAGCTTTACAAGGACTGAACCAGGTCGGCCTACTTCTTAACCTTCTTCGCTTCGATCTCGGCCAGGAGCTCGCGGGAACGCTTCTGGGCCTGGCGTCTCTGATTAAAATCGAGGTCCTTGGCAATGGTCTCTCTAGCCCGCGCAGAGTCTTCGTCCCCATTGGCCGCGCATATGTTATACCAAGCATAGGATTCAGCCGGATCTTTCGTGACTCCAAGGCCGCTGTTATACTTGGCAGCGGTGATGAGCTGAGACTCACGGTCACCCGACATGGCCGACTCGAGGTATAACTTGAAAGATTGAGCCAAGTCCAGGGTGACGCCGAGCCCCTGCTGATACATCAGGGCGAGCTGCTTCTTTGTCCGGATGGAGCCGGCGTCGGCGGATACTTTGAACCATTTAACGGCAGTTTCGTAATCCTTGATGGCGCCGTCCCCCTCCAAGTAGATCATGCCGAGACGATGACATGCAGCCTCATCACCAGCAGTCGCCGCCTTCAGGAGATACTTCAACGCCTTCTTCCTATCCTTCCCCACACCTTCCCCTGCATCGTAGATGAAGGCCAACCTAGTCATGGCAGCGACCTGACCGCCCGCAGCCGCGATCCTAAGATGGGTAATTGCCAGAAGAGGGTTTTTCTCAGCGCCACCCTTCCCATCAAGGTAGCGATAAGCGACGACCAAGTGCGCCTTCATGTCGCCCCCCTCGGCGGCCTTAAGCAGATCGGACATCGCGAGCCCTTCGAGACCAGCCCTGCCGGGACTCGTGTCTGAAGATGAAGCAAGAGGAAGCGAGATACCAAAGACCTGCGGAGCAACCAAGATTGAGCCCGATGCATGCGACTTGGCTTCACCCGTCGAGGCTGCATGCAATAGCGAGACAGGTCCTTGTATCGCGACCAGGGCAACCAAGCCGTGCATCCAGGCGAGTCTTCTCAACTGGACGGCCCGAGCAGGAAAAAGAGTGTTCATGTGATAACTTCAGAGGAAAAGGTCACTCCCGCTTCTCGCCCTCCATCTCGACAAGGATGTCGCGGGAACGTTTCTGAGCGGCGGCAATCTGTCCATGATTCAACGTCTTGGCCAGCGCTTCCCTAGATTCGGCGGCCTTGGTCTCTCCATTCGCTGAGGCGATATTAAACCAAGCGTACGCCTCGGTCGGACTGATCGGGCAACCGATGCCATACTGGTATCGTACCCCCATCACAAACTGACATTCTACGTCGCCAGAACGAGCGGCGTCCAAAAAATACTTGGAGGCCAAATAGGCATCTTTAGGCAATTCTTCGCCGGTGTGGTACAAATTCCCAAGCCGCTTCATCGCACCGACGTCGCCAGCCACGCAGGATGCCTTCATCCATTTGAGGGCCAGATCGATGTCTTTGATGACGCCCTCGCCATTCAGGTAAAGCATCGAAAGGTAATGGTAGCCTGCCGCGTCGCCCTTGTCGGCCGCGAGACGATAGAGACGAGCAGCCTCCTTTAGATCTTTCTCCACCCCTTCACCCAGTTGATAAGCCCACCCTAGGTACACCAACGATCCGACAGCGCCACCGTTGACACTGGCTTTCAAATACCCGACGGCCAAATTGGCGTCTTTTGCAACACCCCGTCCGTCGAACAAGGCTCTACCGTAGTTAGCTGCTCCAAGCGCATTTCCTCCGGCGGCTGATTTCTTGAACCACTCTACCGCGACATCATCTCGGCAAGGGAAACCGCGCCCTCCACCGTAGAGAAGCCCCATGTAAAGCTGCGCCGTCGGATCGTTCAATTCGGTCGCTGGAGCATGGAACATCTCATGTGCATTTTCGAAATCTTGCTCTGTACCAATACCTCGGAAATAGCATTCCCCGGCCTTGATCTTAGCATCAGGAATCCCAGCCTTGGCAGCCTTCAATATCCATTCGAAGGATTTCTTATCATCCTTGGTGAATCCGAACAAACCTTCGCGGTAGCCATTCGCAAGACGAAGCTGTGCCAGCGCATTGCCTGATTCCGCCGCCGCGAGCAGGTCGGAAATCGAAAGACTGTCGACCTCCGCGGAGGACTTCTGATTCAAAAAGGGGGTGTAACTTAATTTCGGCGAAGCCTCGGTAGCGTCGCTCCAAGCATAGATGATAACCGCAACGGATAAGATCAGGCATGACGGGATAATAATCCAGTATCTGACGTAGAAGGGCCTCCGCTGGTCGGGGACTATTTCGCGCATAAGTGAGTAACTAAAGAATCAGCCTTGACCGGGCAAGCGCGCTTTAGACCGCGGAAAAACCATACATTTCAAGGAATTCACGCAACCTGCCCACCCCGCCCTAGCATTCGAGAAATCCGCCGTCTCATGAGTCCGGAATAGACAATTAGTTCGACCGAGGGGTAGTGTTCAAGAATGCAAGAAGTGCCTCCTTCTACCCCATCAGCCGATCGCCCGCGTCGTCGAAGGTTCATCAACCTGCTCATCGCGATACTGCTTCTGTTCACGATAGGCACGGCATTGATGGTCATCGACTTGTTGAATTCTTACCTATGGGCGGGTGAAGGTGAGGAAACCAGTTGGGGCCGTGGCATCCTGATGATCAGCACGTGGGCATTCGTGAATCTCAAATTCTGCATCCCAGCTCTCTTCAGGTATTGGTCGAACGCTGAAATCGAACGACTGCTACCCGAGTTCGTCCAGGTGTCGGATCATTTCACCAGGCCTAAGCACTACATACACAGGGCTCTGATCGGGAACGCTACCACAGGATACGCGGAGAGTTTCATCCGCCAACTTGGCGCATATTCCGACGGAAGCCTTCAGACCCCGACGCTGGCTGACCGGGACGGAAAAACAGGACACATCACCTATAAGGTCATCATTTCCATCAACGATAAAATCTTCCCGATCCTTGTGTCGGATAGGCTCTTTAAAAACAATGATTACTCTTATCAAAAGATGTCGGATGTAGCCAATGAAGCCCAGCGAGACGGCATCAATGTCATCCATGTGCGCGTCGTGACAGACCCGGACACCACGTGCGAACAGACTGACGACATCTCGCTGGAGGGCATGAGGCTCGAAGCCTTCATCAAGACCTTGGAGTTGAGCAGCCAGTTCAGAATCAATCCGGCCGCTTGGTAACGAAGGGCAAAGAGGACGCAAGGGGGTCGGATAATTGGTAGGGGCGCGACGGTGTCGCGACCGTTGCGCAAGGCGGAAGCATTACCGACGCTTGCCTGCCCTGCGACTTCAATCCACGAGAGATCGGCGGCCTGGAGCGGCAGAGCAACAATGGCAAATAGGGCAAAACGCGGTACCGCCCCTACCTAGAGACCAAAGCATACGCCATAATACTGCCGAATGGACAACGGTTTCCGAAGGAGTTTAGTGTTCAAGAATGCAAGAAGCACCCCCTTCTCCAGCCTTGCCTCGTACCAACAAGCACCGGATGCGTTTTTACCTGGCCGTCTCTCTTGTGACGCTCGGGATGGCCGCACTCATCTGCGCATCGGCATTCCTCATCCTGACAGGCTATTGGTATCTGAGCTTAGCACCCATCCTATGGAGTGGGTTGCTCATCTTAAACACATCCAACATACTGCGCAAATCGCACGCACGGGCCAGGATCGAGACCCTGATCTGCGAGTTCGACCAAATCTCCGATCGATTCGTCCGTCCCAAGGACTACAGGCACAAAGAGTTCAATCGACATCCGTCTAGGGACATCATCCCGAAATCCTTCGTCCATGGACTATGCATAGACGCTGAAGGTGAGATCAAGATGCCGGAAATGACACACACTCCGGAACATACCTATAAAAATGATTTCGGCATCCCTATCACGAATGATTACGACGTCAGCATTTGCATCAATGATGACATCGTGCACATCAGAAAGAAAGAGGACGAGTATACCAACAACAAGTTATGGTTAGTCAGATTTTTCGAAAAACATTCAGGAAAAGGCCAGAAGATCGCTCATCTAAGAATCCACAAAGGTGATGTCAGGTCTGACGTAGTAGCCGGAGACTTCATGATCGAAGGAGATGAATTCAATGCATTCATGAAGACCCTGGAACTGGTGAAATATTTCGGCACAATACCCAACCTCCAGCCATGACCAAGCCCAACGAATACCCCCTGCTCGACCAGGAGTTCATCCGCAAGGTCGTAGACCTGATCAACGCTGGAGCGAAGATCGTCCAGATACGTTCTCATGAAAGAGAAAGGGTCAGGGATCTGGCCGTCGCCTTGCTCCATCACCCGCAGGCAAAGCATAAGCTGAAGAAGACCTTCACATGGAGTCTATCGCTGCCCGCGTTCAACAATCAGACCCTGAAGTTCACAAAGAGCTCGGACGATGTAATCGAGCCTTTCGATCAGCTTAAGGAGGCCATTGATGCGAATCCTGGCATCTGGGTGCTGGAAGACTACCACCACCTGCTTACCGAGAAGATCGAGGGTATCTTCGCGTCCAAAGCCATCGACTTTCTGGCAAACAAGTCGGAATACGACGACACGGTCATCCTCCTCGGGGGCATAGGATTTGATGTTCCCCCTGAACTGACGAAAGCAGTCTCGACCATCGACCTTCCGCTGCCTGACGGCCGGATTCTCCGCCACATCGCCGACGAAGTGACCGGACTCAAGGGAAAGATGATCTCCGCAGAGGCGATCGAGGCGGCACGGGGACTGACTCTGGTGGAAGCCCGACAGGCATTCCTGAGGGCGTTTCAGTCAATCGGCAACCTCTGCGACAAGCAGGCCGTCCAAACCGTAAGCGCATTCAAAGGCAGCGCCATCAAGCAAAGCCGCCTGCTCGAGTACTTTGACACCCAAGGCTTCGAGATGGGCGACGTCGGCGGCATGGAGAACGTGAAGAAATGGCTGGAAAAGCGGAAGGTAGGCCTGCTGCCGAACGCCCGGGAACTTCGGCTCGACCCGCCGAAGGGCGTTCTCCTGCTCGGAGTCCAAGGTTGCGGAAAAAGCCTGCTGGCCAAGACCGTCGCCTACGAGTGGAACCTACCCCTGCTGCGCTTCGACCTAGGTAAGGTCATGAGCATGTGGCTGGGGCAATCCGAAGGAAACATCCGCGAGGCGCTCAATCTGGCCGACGCCATGGCCCCCTGCGTCCTCTGGATCGATGAGATTGAGAAAGGCATCCCTAAATCAGGTCCCTTCGACGAAGGCACCGGCCTCCGGGTGCTGGGCACGATCCTCACCTGGATGCAGGAGAAAAAGCAGACCGTCTTCGTGGTCGCCACCGCCAATAGCGTCAATGAACTGCCGCCGGAACTTCTCCGCAAAGGCCGTTTCGATGAGATCTTCTTCGTCGACCTACCAGATCAGGCCGCTCGAGCCAAAATCTACGACATCCATACGGGGAAACGCGGCCAGGCTCTGTCATCCGAAGTCCTACAGCAACTCGCGGACGCCACGCACGGATTCTCTGGTGCCGAAATCGAATCCTCCGTCTCCGAGGCGCTGTACAACTGGGCCTTTGAGCGAGAACAGGGAAACCCGCACGCCAGCTTCGAAGTCAGGCATATCCAGCAGGCCATCCGGGAGACCCGACCACTTTCCATCCTCATGTCGGAAAAGATCAAGGAACTGCGGGAATGGGCTCGCACCCGCGCCAGACCGGCAGCAGCGCCCGAAGCCTAAGTTTAACCTAATCGAATTCGGACAAGGTCAGCCAGAGCTTCACAAGGACAGCACGTGGTGCTGTCCCTACCTAGACGCATGAGTTAGAGGTAGAAGAGGATAATCAGCCCCAAGACCGAGGCGACAAAGACAGCACCGATAAAAAACCAAGCAGACCGAGGACTGCGAGGCGGCCATTCCATGAGTTCCCACATAGAATACTCCTAGAAGACGACCGCTATGGCGGGCAAGCGAGGATTGAGGGGTGACAGGAACGCCAGCTTCCCCAGCATGCCGCCATGCGCGAATACACCGAACCCACCCCGGTCGATCTTCAGGCCTTCTCCACCGGTCGCATCCTCAAGGAGTCATGGGAGATCTCCACGAAATACTTTGGTGCGCTGGTGATGCCGACGGTGGTCATCATCTTGGCCTGCACCCTACCCGTCTTTATCTTCCCAGGAAAGGGAGGCGAAGTCATGAACAATGTCCTCGCCGCCATCTTCTCACCCATTGCGTTCATGGGCCTGCAGCACTCCGTCCTGCGACTCAAATCCCAGGGCAAAGAGCCGACATTCAGCAGCACCTTCTCTTTCGGTCATGAATACTGGGGACGAGGCTTCAGACTAGGATGGATTCTCGGTCTTTATACTTTCCTGCTCGTGATCGGCGCCATGATCGCGGCGGCCATCCCTTTCGTGCCTGGAACGATGCTGATCGATAAGCATGCGGTGCCGGGAGCCATACTCGTGGGCCTCGGCGGACTCCTGTTCCTCGGCGCCCTGGCTTGGTTCGGAGCGCGCAGCTGCCTGGCCTATTCCGCGATGGCCGACGGCCTCACGAGCGCCACGAGAGCCTTTGAACTCGGCTGGGAGATGACTAAGTCCCACGTCAAGAAGACCCTGAGCCTCGGCTTCGCCCTAACAGGCATCCTGGTCATCATCATCTTCCTCTTTGTCCTCGCGGCTGTTTTCATGTCCGCACTGGAGATCGAAGAGGACATCAGCGTAGCAGTTCTCGTCTTCGGAGGCGTCCTAGCGTACTTATTCGGCCTGGCCTACACGCACATCTGCCTGAACCTCACCTACCAAGCGCTCAAGCCGGCGCCGAAGGAGGAGAACCAGCTGCCGGCCAACTGAGAAACGGGCGGGAGAGCCAAAGTGACTAGGTCAGCACGCAGTGCTGACCCTACCTCACGCGGCCAAACCGCGAGCGGTTAGCGGTAGGCGGTTCGCGGATGGGAGCGACAAAGAGAAATAAACAGAGGCAGGGCAGCACGTAGTGCTGTCCCTACCTTCAGATCAGGCGTTGCTGGAGGCCGGAGGCGCGGGGGACTTCCCGGGCGCAGGCAGCAAGGAATTCGTTACGGTCGGCGACGAGGGTGACCTTCTTCCGGGCCCGGGTGATGCCGGTATAGATGAGCTGGCGATTCAGGAAGCCCTCCCGCTGGCTCGACCCGAGCACGACGACGGCATGCCCATACTCCGAGCCCTGGGCCTTATGGATGGTGGTGGCGAAGGCCGACGCATACTCAGGCAGGCGATTGAGGTCGAAGCCGGCCGCATAGCCACGGAAGTGGACGAGGTCGCCGACCATGACGCCGACGTCACCGTTGGATAGCCCGGTACCGCGACGGTCGTTCTTGGTCACCATGATCAGCGAACCCGAGCCAGGCGGGCTGACCCGGATGTCCAGCTTTTCGGCGATGAGGCGGGCCAAGGTCTCCGCGCCCAAAGGCCCACGGACATGCGAGCAGAGCACGCGGACTTCGTCGACCAGCGCCATGGCGCCTTCGACATCTCCCTCCCTGGCCTTGTCCCGGAGAGCCGCATAGGCCGGCAAGATAAGCTCCAAGACCGCCTCAGGGGTGGGCGGGGTGAGAGAGACCGTCTCCCTGCCCTGCCCTCCGAGCACGGAGTCGGCGAAACGCATGATTTCAGGGGCATCCTTGGAACGCACCTGACGGACTAGCTGCACCTTGTTGGCCGCCAAAGCCGGGGCTTCGCACAAGTCTGCGAGGACGGATCCGACTTCGACGGACGGAAGCTGATTAGGGTCGCCGACCAAGACGAGCGAGCAACCAGCCGGGAGCTTATCGATGACCTCGTTGAAGAGCATCAGGTCGACCATCGAAGATTCGTCCACGACCAGGAGCTGCATGCCATCGAAGGCTTCCGGCTCATAGAGCAGCGAGTGGATGGTCTGCGGCTCGACCAGCTCGGCGAACGCCGGCTGCTTGCGCAGTTCGGCCAGGCCATCGGCGATCCGGCGGGCGGCACGGCCCGTCGGGGCGACGAGGCGGATCTGAGCCGGCGAAAGTTCCCCCGCTGCCACGGCATACTTCAGCAAGGAATTCAACGTGTAGGTCTTACCGGTGCCGGGGCCGCCGGTCAGGATCATGAACGAACGCTCAGCGAGGCGCTGCAAGGCTTCGGCCTGTTCTGGATTCAAGCCATCCGCCGCGGCGATGTCCTGGGCCGCCGCCAGACTCCATGGCTCATCACGCTTCACGGCCTGCTGGAGCACGGACTTCGCCAGGCCCTCCTCGAGCTCCTCCATGTGACGGAGGTACAGGAGCGGCTTAGGACCGGAGGCGCGGAGCACCAGAGGGGTCTCGGGCTGGTCGAAAGTACCGATGATGAGGTCCAAGGACGGGATCTCCTTCAGTTCGGCGCAGGACTGACCATCCAGGACGGCCCGATAGGCGGTTTCAGCCCATCTGAGGGAGGGATGGTCAACCGGCGCGCCTAAGGCAGCCAGCAAGGCCTTGGCGAGCTCGCGGGCATCGGTCTCTTCCTGATTATAGTGGACGTGAGGCATGGTCAGGCGGAGCGGGGCTGGAGGATGGAGCGGAGCTTCGAGACGAAGCCGGCCGTGGGACGATGGAAGAAAGCGCCATGGGCGGCTTCCGGATGCGTGCCGAAACCGCGGAGGTAGAGGTAGTACACCCCGCCGAAATCTCGCTCGTAATCCCAATCCTTGCCGAGACAGCGGCTCAGGTGGGCGTCAAGGGCGACGGTATAGAGCGAGAACTGCAGATGATAGCGCTCCTTGGCGATGCTGCGGGAGATACGCTCAGGCAGATAGTCGGTGTCACCTTCGCCGAGGAAGTTGGATTTCCAGTCGACAACATAGTACCTGCCATCGTGGGCGAAGACGAAGTCGACCGAGCCCGTGACGAGGCCGTCGAGCTCGTTGGCCCGATTCCAAGAGAGGCCGAGTTTCTGCAGATCCGGCTGAGCGGCGGCACCGAACTCCCGAGCGAACTCGGCCTCGAGCTGCGGGAAGGTCTGGCTGCCGATCGAGGCCGCGAAGGAGAAGCGGACTTCGGAGAGCTGCGTCGACGGATCAAGGTCAGCCAGGCGGAACGGTGCGCCGACATGAGAACGCAGCGTCTGGGTCAGCCAGATCTTGGCGGAATCCGTCAGCTGCTCGACGGTCGGAGCGAAGGTAGGATCGGAAGGCGCAAGGAGGCCGGATCCGCCCAGGAGACGCTCGACGAGCTCACGCAGGTAGGGTCGGTCTTCGACGGCCCGGCGGAAATCGACCAGTTCGAGAAGCTTATGGAGGAGATTGCCGAGCAGGTTGCCCTTGAGATTACCCGGGATGAGGAGACTGACCGCGTCGTCCGGGTCCTCCGGGTCTTCGAAGCCGGCCGAACTGGCAGAGCTGTCGTGCTTGCCCTTGGTGAGGCCGGAGTAACTCGTCGCCCCATAGGCCATCGGCAGACGCTCAGGAATGGCCTCAAGCGTGGGATGGAACGGAATAAACGGCAGCGGCTGGGATAATGGGTCGTCAGCCTTGAGGGGAGCGCAGGAGGCCGTGAACGCCGTCAGCTCCTTGGGCAGGGTCTCGACTTTCAGCGAAGGATCCAGATGGATGTCGTTCAGGACTTCCGAAAAGCCGCCAGGTTCGCCGATGTTGCCATGCTGGTCAGGCTTAGCCTCCGAGACACCCATCCAGACGAAGCGATGGCGGGCGCGGGTGAGAGCGACGTAGAGGAGACGGGCGTCTTCCTCACGCTGTTGGTCTAGCAACTTTTCGTAGACGTCACCCTGAGGGTTATCCTTATCCCCCGTGAAAACGAAAGACTTCTCGTGGCCCCGTCTCAGAATCGCCCCCTTCTTCGGCGGAGTGACCCGATAACTGAAAGCCTTGGCGAGGATGACCGCGTTGTACTCAAGGCCCTTCGACTTATGGATCGTACGGACGAGGATACGCGAGTTGGCGACGTCCGGGCGGATCGATTCGGATTCAGAGGCGTCCGATTCTTCGAGTTCGCCATCATCTTCGGAGCGCAGACGGGAGGTCAGATGATCGAAGAGCTGCTCGGGCGTCCAGTGCAGCGTGCGCTGACGGGAGATCAGGAGTTCGCCGACGTGGGAGAGGTCCATCAAGGCGCGATGCCGGAACTGGCAGCGCCCGAGCCCTTCCACGACGGAAAGCAGACCCTCGCCGGGAGAGCGACGCGTGAGGGCCTCCCAGGCGGGGGCGAAGCCCTGCTTCCGCCAGATCGTCAGGCACTGGCTGAGCCAGCGGGCCATGGCGTTGTCGGTGGCGTCGTCCAGCTTGGCCGCCTCGCCGAAGAGCGAAGGACGGGAAAGCAGGAGCGCCTTGCGGTTGCCCGCGTGGGAGGGACGCAGGACTGCGCGGAGCAGCAACTGGACCTGGAAGGCCGTGGTGGTCTCGAAGACCGACTGCTTGGATTCCAAGGAAGCGCCCTGCCCCGCGGCCACCAATGCGCGGTAGATCTTGGCCGCCTCGGTATTGCTCCGCACGAGGATACCGACCTCGGCGGGCTCGGCGCCATCACCGGGAGTGCCGACGGAACCGTCCTTACGGAGATGGGCCGCATCCATCTCACGGAGCAGGCGCATCGCCTCGCGGGCGACCGCGGCAGGTTCGTCGGAATGGACGACTTCGAAGGGCATGCCCGCCAGCTCGGCGATCCTACCTTCACCGGAGCCGGCTTCGTCGTAGGTGATCTCAGAAGTGGCGAAGAAGCCATCACGTGAGAACAGGACGTTGAATGCGTCGACCATCCGTGGCGCCGAGCGGTAATTGTCGGGAAGGGTCAGGATCTTGTCGGCCTGCTTGATCGCCGAGCAGTAGGTCTTCACGTCCGCCCCGCGGAAACCGTAGATCGACTGCTTCGGGTCGCCGACCATAAGGAGGAAATGCTCTTCCGTCGCGGCCTTGGGACCGAAGAGAGTATTGAAGATCTCCCACTGGGAGGCGTCGGTATCCTGAGATTCGTCGATCAGACAGGCCTTGTAATCCTTCTGCAGCATGCCACGCAGGCGCAGCCCCTTGGTCGAGTCGCGCAAAGCCATCAGCAAACGGCCGATCAGCTGGTCGAAAGTGACCATCGGGGCATCGGCCAGACGGCGGGCGACGTACTCCCTAAGACCTTCCAAATCGTCGTCCAGTTCAGCGTCGGGGCACATCACCAAGGCCTTGGTGGCAGCCTCGACAGCGTGGAGTTTCACCTCCAGCTCTTCTTGAGTCCGATACCAGTCGGCGGCGATCTCGGCGGCGAGCTCGGAGCCGTCCTGAGGATCGCCCGGGAAAGGCGGGAAGCCGCAGTTCACGGCGTGGTCACCATAGGCCCGCAGGCAGAAACCGTGGATCGTCGTGACCTGCATGGAGCCTAGGTCGTCCAAAGCGCGCTGCAGCCGACGACGGCTACCAGGAACGGCCATGATCTTGGCCAGGTCTCCCTTAGGATTAGGGCGCAGGGCTTCCTCGAGGATGGAGCGGAGACGCATGCGCATCTCCAGGGCGGCGGCCTCAGTGAAGGTCACCAGCAGGATCTCACGGATCGGGAGCGGATTCTGGGTGCGGGCAAGCAGGCGCAGGACGATCCGGACCAAGTTATAGGTCTTGCCCGAGCCAGCGCCGGCTTCGATCACCTGGAAGCCAGGCGAAAGGTCGAAGTCCAACAGTTTGAAACGGGGGCGACTCATGAGGGGTCCTCCTTCTTCTTCCGAGGATTGGTGGTCTT
>Ga0222712_10004419_pt1 | contig 14706 bp, 9 predicted proteins | sample C33_657DmetaG_FD_165043 | JGI IMG/M metagenome (GOLD analysis project Ga0222712, IMG submission 165043) | Estuarine water microbial communities from San Francisco Bay, California, United States - C33_657D | ecosystem: Environmental > Aquatic > Marine > Unclassified | place: USA: California... | reverse complement strand
TCTGTCTGCATTCACAGGAAAATTAATATTCGCAAGTGCCGGTTTTTTAGCCCAGCCTTCTTTTAATTCATTTATTTGAATATAATAATCTGCCAAGCTAATTTCCTTACCTGCAATTTGTACTGGATTGAGTAAAGTTTTCTCAACCACCAAGCGACTCTTCATGAGTTCAATAATATTAGAACTTGTAAATAAGCCTCCACCACCGCCGCCTAAGTCAAAACCAAAACTACTTGCTAGGCCCATGGCACCGCCTAATCCGCCGCCGCCTTTATCTTCCTCCAACACAAATGTAGTCGTAGCTAAATATGTTGGTTTTTGAAAACTTGCATATACAAATCCTATAATGCCACCCAAAGCTGCAATACCAATTATGAGTTTCCACTGTGTTTTTAAATACGCTATCCACACCTGTATTTTTTGAATCAATTCCTTTAAAGAAATCTCATCGTTGTCTATTTGATGTTGTTCATCTGTCATCTTAGTCATGTTATCTGTTTAAGATAGAAATAGTTGCAATTGCACTTGCAATTTGAGCAAGTACGGTAGTAAATTGAATAAAGGTGGTGATTGTCTTCTCCTTTTTCTCATTGGTTTCTGGCAATACAATTTCCGAGCCTGGTTTAATAGTTGGATTTAATCTAAATAAACCAAAGTGCTTTGTTCTTGAAGATTTCCCATTAGCATATACCACATAGGCCCTACCTCTTTTTGCATACTCACTAATACCACCTGCAGCACTTATACATTCCCCTATAGTTAATCCATCTCTATAAACTATATTCGTTGGCCTTAATACACCCCCACTTATTTTAACACGGTTATCTGTTTTTGGAATCATAATTTCATCCTTGTCTCTTAAAACCAAATCTAATTCAGAACCTGGCTTTTCCATGATCTTATTTATATCAATCGCGATTTGATAAGTATTCTCATTTAATTCTTTAAATAAAAGATCTAAAGTATCTTTTAAGTTTTTCTTTTTTACATTCACATCTGCCATATTCGTTTGGCCATTATTATCACTTCCATTTAATAATGAATTTAGATTTTGTTTTTCTGCTTCCTGTTGTGCTTTAAACTTTCTGTTATACGCTTCCTCAATGGATGTTTTTGATTCATCTGCTTTTAGTGTATCAATATTGTAACGGCTTCTTTTTATATAAGCGCCTTCGCCATAGGCTTCTCCAATCAATCCACCAGCACGTTTTACAATATCACTCACTCTTTCCACACGTGTGCTTAAAGTATACTTACCTACATTTTGTACTTGTCCGCTAATGCTCACTACTTCGGGATTTGTAAAACCTACTTTTTTTGTGACTGTCACTACATCCATTGGTTGTAATACGAAGTTTTCTTGTCCAGCATTAAAACTTAAATCACCATTCACTTCGGTTTTTAAAATAGTTGCCACTTGGTTATTTGTAACTCTATCGCCATATTGAACCAATCTTGCCACTTCTATTTGCTTATTGGCAGCATAATTAAAACCACCCGCCATCAAAATTAAATCCTTCACGGTCATACTGTCTACATAGTTAAAACGGCCTTGGCTTCTTACTTCACCTAATAAATCCACTGTCAATGAATCTCTTAAATCTACAATGGAGTTAATGTACAATTCATCTTCTCTTTGTAAAAAGATATTTTCATTAGGATCTTTTTGCAAAGCCTTAGATAAATTTATAGTCACCAATTCTTTTAATAAATTTGGTTTTAATCTTATTAATTGTGCTCTACCAACAAATGCATCTTCTCTTAATCCATCCGCTCTTTGAACTAAATCACTAATACGCATCCCTTCTGTTAATTCATATACGTCGGGTCTGAAAACTGCACCAGTTAATTTAACCCTATTCTGAAAACGATCTAAAATTTTAGATACTTGGATGATATCACCGCCCTGTGGTTGGTAGCTGGCAAATTGATTTTGTGCTAAATCTTTTACTGCTTTTTCTTTTTCATTTTTTTGAATCACTTTCACCCATGCTGTATACGCTGTGTCATCAAAGCCACCTGCATATTGTAAAAACTGTTTGAAATTTTCTGTGGCATTTAATTCAAAAATACCTGGACGTTTTACCTGACCTTTAATTTCGATCCTGCCTTTGTATGGAGGCACTTTAATCACATCACGGTCCTTTAAACCCATATTTTGTGATTGATCCCCGTTTTGCATAAATGCATATAGGTCAAATGTTTTAACCACTTTATTATCACGAATCAATTCAATCGCCCTATAGGAACCAATTTCACTTGGACCTCCAGCCATGGTTAAAGCACTTAACACATTGGATAAAGAAGATACATTGTAATTGCCGCTTCTTTGTGCGCCAATGATAGTGACTTGGATAGTTCTAGTATCACCCACTGTTAAAGCCATTTTTGATTCGCCAGTTCTTAGACTTGGATAAGCCGTATTCGCCATTTGTTGTTTTATTCTAGTGGTTGCAGCTTCTATTGTTAACCCAGCTACTTTAATGCGTCCCACATTTTCTATCAAAACCGTTCCTTCCTTACTTACATCTAAATCTGCACTGTATTCTTGTACACCATACACGACTAATTTTAAGACATCGTTGGTGCCTACTTCATAATTTAATGGAGTAGCCACATTTTCATTGTTTTTGAAACCCTGGCTATTGGCAAAAAGTTCAGAACCGTAAATCAATGGATTGATTTTAGATTCAGTAAAAAAGTCTTGATCTGTGCTATCCTGCTCATTATCAGTCGTTTTTTTGACTGTTTTTTTAGTCAAAGGGGATGTGCTTTTAGATCCACCCTTTACATTAGACAATCTAGCTTTCAACTTGGCGAACTCAGCTGGAGACATCCCTTTTGCAATGGCCTGGGATTCTAACATATCAATACTAACACCCGATTGTTTTAATTGAGCTTGAATTTGCGCAAGTTCTGCATCGGTTAGAGCATCTACTTTAATAGTTGATAAATCCTTGCCTGCCAATAAGTTACCAGCATTTTGAGCTAGTATTATTGTACTTGAAAGGAGCAAGAAAAATAGGCTTAATAAAGCACTTTTGAATAAATTCATATCTTGAATTTTTAGATTTTTAATATGGCATGGCCACTCTAAGTCACAGTATAGACTTAAGATAATTAATAATTACAAATATAAAAATAAGAGTTCAAATTACATGTAAAATGGGTGGTAATCTGCGGTTTATTTTTGACTGTAATATAGCCTTAAAATTTGGGGGGAATTTGAAACGAAGATACGTATTATAACGAATTCTCAAAGTTAATAATGAACTAATTTTCACCCGATTATATAAAATTTTGATGGCGGATTTAACGCTTTTTATTTAGCTTTGTTTATCCCCCAGCAAACATTTAAATTTCATCAACTAACTGCATGCAGAAACCAAGCCTATTTTTTAAAAATATTAGGTATAGCCTAGACGCCATTGTGGTGTTTCTGAGCTATTTTCTTACTGCTTATGCGTTTAATGATGGCATTGTTCCATTGATTAGCCCCGTTTTTTACATCGTAGCAATTGGTTTATGGTGGTCTATGTCGCTATTTTCAAAGCTTTATTCGGATAGGAGGTCCAATAAGTTCTCTGAGGAGATTGTGTTTATTATCTACCATTCCATCCTTTTTGCTGTTTCTCTAAGCTCGATGTTGTTTTTTCTGAGCCTAAACCATAAATATTCCTCCCCATTTATTATTGTTTTTGTAAGTAGTTGCTCATTTTTAGCAATTGCCACCAAGTATGCACTCAGAAAAAAGATTCACTCTGCATTGTACCATGGGGCTTATTTTGACCAAGTATTGTTAATTGGCAACAACCAGGTGGCAGAAAATTTTATAGATACAGTTCATAAATATTATTATTACGGATATCAATGTGCAGGCTATATCGCCGAACAACCGACTATTCAAAATGAAGTGCAATATTTTGGACAGCTTGACCAATTGCAACAAGTTTTAAGTTCCAACAAAATCAATGAAGTATTTATAGCGCTTTCAAATAAAGAATCTAAACAAATTCAAGAGTGCATTCGCATTTGCGATAACAACAATGTACGCGTAAGGATGTTGCCCGATTTGACAGATTTCACCACATCGTCTGTCTTTATTCAAAATATTGGTCAGTTGCCCGTAGTGAATATTGGTTCCTTGCCTTTAGACAAAAAAGAACATAAGCTTGCTAAAAGAATTTTTGATATTCTTTTTTCTGGATTGTTTTTTTTAACCATTGGGATTTTTATATTTCCAATCATCGCCATCATTATTAAGTTAACAAGTAGAGGACCGATTATTTTCAAGCAAGAACGCTGGGGATTGAACAACCAAAAAATAACTTGTTTTAAATTTAGATCTATGATCAAGGAAAGTTCCGACATAGATGAAGGAGGCAATTACAATCAAGCCCATAAGAACGATCCAAGAATAACCTTAATTGGTAAATTTTTACGTCAAACTAACTTAGATGAATTACCACAGTTTTGGAATGTACTGCTTGGTAATATGTCGGTTGTGGGTCCTCGTCCGCATCCTACACCTTTGAATATAGAATCAATGCAAACTGTAGATAACTATATGTTACGTCACCAAGTATTGCCTGGTATTACCGGATTAGCCCAGGTGAATGGATGCAGAGGGGAAACTAAAACAACTCAAGAAATGCAACGTCGAGTAAATTTTGATTTATACTATATTCATAGATGGTCCTTTTGGCTTGACTTGCAAATTATTATTCAAACAGTGGTGAATATTTTTAGAGGCGATCAAAATGCGTATTAATGAAAAATAAAATCATATTAATCTTTTTTGTTTTTTTATTAACCTTTACAGTTAAGCATATTCATGCGCAAACCATTTGGGAAAATAAAAATACAGAAGCCCAAGCTTATCTTGCAAGGATGGCACAAAAAGGATTGATACAATTAAATGATATCATTCAGCCAATCGAAAGAATAAAGATTGCAAACGCATTAAATCAATTAAACCAACAAAAAGAAAGCTTAACTGCTACTGAATTAAAAGAGTTACAATTTTATTTGCAAGAATACAATCAAGATCTTGCAGTAGATTCCCTCAAAAAAAATGAAATTGGTTTTTTTGTTAAAGATGCTTACCAACGCCCAAGAATGTTTTTTATTCATACCAAGGATTTTACATTGAACTTAGATCCTAATGTGAGTACAAATTTTATTGGAGGGACAGGACTTAATATTACTCAAGTTAGCAATGGATTTAATTTGTGGGGTAAGGTTGGAAAAAAATGGGGCTATCAATTACTATATAGAGATGTCACTGAATTAGGATCTGTTCGTAATTTTTATACCGTTAATAAATTAGATTTTAGAAGACAGGATTCCAAAACTGGTATTATATTGGTAGGACTAAATGATGATAGAACAATTAATCACTCCGATATTCGTGCTACAGTCAATTACAGTTTTAAAAATGGTTCAATTAGTTTTGGTAAAGATCAGATTGTTTGGGGCTATGGAGAGAACGGACGTATTGTTTTATCCGATCGTGCACCAAGCTTTCCATTAATTCGATTGGATTATAATCCCATAAAATGGTTGCGATTTAATTATTTTCATGGTTGGCTTAACTCTGAAATTGTGGATTCTACCAAAACTTATCCAACCTATAACGGTGGGGTAAGTGGAGACATTCGCATCATTAATAGACAAAAATTTATTGCAAGCCATACCTTACAGTTTAATCTGAAAAAGGGTTTGGACCTGGCAATTGGTGAAAGTATTATTTACAGTGATCAATTAGATCCTGGATTTTTATTACCAATTAATTTGTTCAAGGTGTATGATAATAATAAAAGTAATTACCTCATTAATGCAGGCTCAAATGGACAGTATTTTTTACAGATAAGTTCAAGAAATCAATTGAAGAACACCCATTTATACGGCTCTTTATTCATAGATGAAATAAGGTTAGCCTCTGTTTTTAATAAGGCTAAAAGCAGAAACCAATTAGGCTATACCCTGGGAGCTTCGGTGACTGATTACTTTACGCCCTATCTCACACTAGGTGCAGAATATACTAGAGTGAACCCTTTTGTATACAATAATTTGATTCCAGCACAAACCTATACCCAATTTAACTATCCCTTAGGTGATTGGATGGGCAGTAATTTTCATAGAAAAATGATTTTTGCTCGCTACAACTACCTGCCAAAACTAAAGTTTTACACAAGGATTCAATTTATGAATAAAGGTGGAGAAGGCTCGGTGTATGATCAATACAATGCCGAACCGCAGCCAAAATTTTTATCAGATTATCAGCAAACCAGAACTGATTTCTTTTTTCAAGCAAGCTATGAGTGGATGAATAACCTCTACCTTAGAACAAGTTTTGAATACATAGACGATAAAAATACAAGAGGAAAAGGCATCAGAAATAAAGAATCAATTGTTCAAATTGGTTTTAGTTACGGGCTCAACTAAATATTCTTGATCCTCTGTAAGTAAATAGAGACCAATCCATGTCCAAAAAGGAAATGCGCCCATTGGGCCTTCTAAAAAAACATCAAAACTTGCATTTAATAAAAAGGCTAACAAAATACAGCCTATTAATAAACGCTTCCCTTGTAATTGCTTTTTAAATAAAGGTTTTAAGAGTTGGATTAAAAAATACGTCCAAACCATAAATAACAAAACTCCAAACCTAGACATGATATTAAGATGAAAATTATGAGGTGACCTTAAGCTATCATCTAATGTAATGATATCGTCATCGGTAGCCAAGTTCATTCCAAGCCCTTTACCAATAAAGAAATTAGGGGAACTTAAACTGTAGTCAATGATTTTAGCCCACCATACTAAGCGCCATACCACATTATTTTCGGAAGTGGCATCTGTGGTACCTCCTACAATAGAACTAAAGTTATTCTTGATTTGCTCCAAACCAACGGCCCTGCCCTGGAAATTTTCAGCCACTTTAATATTAATATAGATTGGAGTTACAATAAGCAAAATAATAGGCAAATATTTAATCAATAATCTAACCCTTGCTCGTAATTGGATATCCTTATTAAAATAAATAAAACAAAGCATACTGGCTAAAAAAGCAACGATGCCTGAGCGGCTATAAGAAGCTAGAATCAAAAAGTCTAAGGCTATCACTAAGCTTAATAGTACACGCCATTTTAAACTCTTTTTTTCAAAACTATAAAATAACAATAAAGTACTTATTAATAATTGCACCCCCATATCTCCATTTTTATACAATAAAATAGGAATGCCTCCAAAAGGGGTAACTGTTTCAAAAAAGGGTACAAAATATTGTAATATAAAATTTAATAAGGCAACAAACGGAAACCATTTATAGATAAAAAAAATGGTTTCCCATATGATCTCTAATTTTTCTTTAAATAAAAATAGAATGAAAACAAACCACCCATACTGAAAAATAAAACTATCTCTGATAAGATCTACTATATCGTATTTTATTAATCCTCTTAGAATGTATATAAAACTAATAGCAATAAAAAATAAAATAAGTTTTGTTGTTTTGTTCCAAATGAGTTCTACTTGTTTGCGATGCATCAATAAAAGGAGAATACCAAATAACCACAAAGCTTCAACCAAATAAGTATAAGCCACCCCCTTATTTAAAAATATATACAAGATCATTACCAAAAGGTATGACCTTAAATATAAATTTTTAACGAGTTCCATTAAAAAAGAATTTAACTGAAATATTTAACTGAAAGTTAAACTTATCTGGTGTTTTAGTGGTTGGATCGGACCAATAAGAAACACCATCTTCAATTCTTAGCCACCTCCAGTTCATACTTTGCGTATTTAGGAAGGAAGCAGCAATAAGTGTATTTTTTTGTGGATGAAGCTGAACCTCAATTCCTGCAAGTAAATCAACCCAATATGCATTTGACTTGCCATATCCTACACTACTTAAATATGCATAATTATAAAAATCATTATTATGAACTAGTCTTTGAAGATGGGCACCTATTTTATTCAACCCCTTGTTCCAACTTAAACCAATAGATTGAGTATTAGAACCTGGACCTATAGATGCTCCTAATAATTGTGCATTGCTGGTATAACCTTGTTTAATATTTGGACTTGTATACCAACTATTATATTGTGGGCCATCGTATGGTGCACCTGGTGTGAATACCTTTCTTGGATCTAATAATTGTAACTGTGTTACTTCTACAAAAAATTCTAAAAATGATTTCCTATTTAGATTTGGGAAAATCTTTCTTGCACCTATAGTGAAAGCAGTTTTCGCACTATCATTAAAAAATTTCCATGGTAAAGGGGCTTGATTAGGTGTACCCAATTCAACATAAAATTCAGCATGATCCTTAGGCATTAAAAATCTTCCCATTAATACACCAATACTCATTTTCTCACCTAAATCTTCAAACTTGGCATCCTTTGAAGTATAATTTATGGTAGAATAAGCATATCCTAAATAAAAATTCTGAAGCCATTTGGGTTGCCAAGAAATAATATAAGCATTAATGTTTCGATTAGCATTCTTTTTAGGGAAAATACCTCCAACCCAGACTGTTCTCATTATACTATCATCTGGATTAATGAATCTAGTAGAATCAAGCTGACCAATGATAGCTTTCATCTCAAAATTTCCAATAGGTGTAGAAAGTGGTTTGTTCGTTTGTAAATAAATGTGCCTGAAGCCAGGGGCATTATTTGTAAACATTAGACTATTCATTTTGGCTGGTCCCCACCATATATTTTCGGTAGAAAGTCCAACACTAAATTTAGGATAACTAAGTCCAATTCTTGATTGCCCTAAAAAGAATTCTTGTATAGGTTTATTACCAAATTTTCTAAATTGGTCAATATTATTAGCAGTAAGCAAATAATACCGTGGCCACCAATTTCGATCTGTCTGATTTCCCTTGTCCAAATCCTGTGGCTCGTTCACTGCATCTATCCATTCTGGTTGTAAATTAATGTCAAGTGCACGCCATCTTAAGTTAACTCCAACGCTTATTCGCTCCTGTTTACCCACTGCAGGATACATGTTACCATCATTAAAACCAGAAGGCATATGATCATTAAATTGTCTAGTATCAGTAATTTGAAAATTTTGGATTCTAAACTTTTTAAATCTTTCTGGAGAAGTCGTATCATTTAAATAATGTAAAAGTCCCGTAGATCTTGTGAAAAAGGAAATGGAATGCCCTTTGTTAGAATCAGATAGACTACCAAGTAATTGTTGATTCCTGTTATTTTCCAATAATTTTATTTCGTCTAATAATGCTATCTGTGCAACAATATTAGTTGATATAAAAAATAAAATAAAAAAGCTGATGTATTTTACCATAAAAAAATGGTGTTAATAAATGCGTAAAAATTGGTTCTATTAGTTCCATTTGTCCAGAGATAATTTTTTGAATTAACATATTCTAAATTAGCACTGAATAAAATATTTCTGTACCTATACCTTGACTGAATACCATATGAAAAATCTTCCCATTTGGTAGTTCTTAAACCAAGATTTTCAATTGAGCCGGTAACAATTTGTGTTGGATTCTGAACTATATGATTAAATATAAGTCCGTATTTATTCCAGCCTCTGTTATAACTTAAATTAACCGTTTGCATATTATTTCCAAATCCACTACCTGCTCCTAAAATTTGATTATTATGCGTATATCCTTCTGTGATTCTTCCATGTTCATAAAAATTACCTGCATTTCGCATTAAATAACTAGGAGTTTGGGCCATCCTAATGACCTCTGCTCCAAAATCTAAATAATCTAACTTGTTTAAATAGGATAATTTTTTAAATCCAAAGATGTAACCAGAAGCATGGGACATGTCCAACATTAAGTCTCTAAAATTATCTTTTGCATCATTATAACCAAATTCAAAATACACTTCGGCATGATTTTTTGGAAAGACCCATCGGGTATTGAAAGATAAAATTTGGTCTCTATTAATGGTATCGTTATATGCACTCCCAAAGAATGAACCTAGTACAGGTAAATATTTTGGTACAAATCCGGCAATGTTATTTTCGGCTAAATTTTGAAATGCCCTTGTTAAGCCAAATGTGATATTTTTCATTATGACTGGCTGAAAAGTAAAAGTGAGTGCATTGTAAGCTCTATCTCTATTTTGTAAATTCAATTTTTTTAAGTTCCTGTTCTCAAAACCTTGTGAACTATCTTGTTTAAGTATTGCAGATATAATTTGAAACTGGAAGTTGCCCAAAAACGTTTTTAGGGGTCTATTCGTCGAAAAAGAATAATGAAAGAAACCTGGCGCATTGTTACTCATTAACATCGAGTTGACAATGCCTGGACCCCACCACAAGTTTTGAGTTGAAGCACTTAATGAAACTTTACCAAGATCATATCTTACCGATGATTGACCAGGGAGTATTTTACTCAATCCGTTCGTTACTAAACCCCAACTTTGATTTGTTTCATATTGGCCACTTGCTGTTTTAACAAATTCAGGCCTAAGCTGTATTTTTAAGTTTCCAAAAGAAGCGAAAATACCTGCACCAACTTGCATTTGGTACCCTTTTGAATAGGACATTGCGCCATCATTCCAACCGTAAGGATGATCGGTATTTAATTTCTGACTAAAATTAATTGGAAGTAAAGAAATAGAATTTCCTCTTGATTGATACAGAATACTATTGTATTGAATATTTGAATCAATTAGAGATAAAATTTTAGCATAATTAAATTTAGTATCTGTATAATAAGGTCTTATAGTCAATGACTGATCACTAGGAATTTTATTCAATAATTGAAGATTTCTAATTTGCTCATCAATATCAGTGAATCCAACCGGGATTGCTAAAGAAGATCTTACAGTTATTAAAGCATCCTTTATTTCAGGTCTTAATTTTAATTTAACTGAATCTTCTATTGCAAGTTCTAAAATACTTTTTTCTAATGTCTTTTTTTCGTTTAATAATATTTCTTTCTTTTGTTCTAGAGAAAATATTTTAGAATTAATATCTTCGATATTGTCACGGTAGGCAATAATTTTTGACTTCTTTATTTGATTGACTCTATATTTAGGAATTTTAAAAGAATCGATTTTTTGATTCTTACTCCAAAAATTGAGTTTTTTAAAATTAATATTTGAGAATTGTGGTAATTTGATTTTTATAGGATTATATGCCGGTGTTGAGATCTCCTTATTGACTTTAATTTTCTGAGGCTTTTGGTTTTTTTCTTTGACAACCTTTGCTTTTTTAGCAGGTTTAGGAATAACAGTTTTTAATGTCTTTGATTTTGAGGAATTTACAGGAAATATACCTTTTATAAAAGTTTTAATTTTTTCAGTATTGGGCTTTTTGATTACAATAGAATCTTGAGCAATAAGACTATTTGTAAACATACTTACACCTAAGAATATAAATAAAAATGAACGCTTAAACATATTGTAAAATTACATAATAATTATCTTAGATCTAACTTTTTTAATAGATATCGTGTTACTAGATAGATAAAAATAAATGGAAAACTAATTTTAAAGCGCTTTATTCTATAATATACTAGTTGTTGGATTATAAATGAAAGAATTTTAAAACTATTTATGCCGTTTTTTTTCATTGATCTTATATATTCTTCTAAAACCGCATATTCAATTGTTACTTCTTTAAAATAAGGTAGTTTTTCTGAAAAAATGGGTAAGTTATTTTCCCATTTCTTTTGTAATAAAAGCGCATTATTTAACCAAATTGTATCAAGCTTTCCTGAACTATGTTGGATTGAAATGTCATATACGCTCAATAGTTCATAGCCATTTTGCTGTATTTGGAGACTAATATCCATATCGTAATAATGAAAACCTGAAAATGTAGTATCATCAAAGCGAATCGTATTAAATAAAGACTTCCTTACGCAAAACCACAAACCATCTAACACAACAACCGGTAATGCATTGTCTTGTTTAGGTTGATAGGATAGATCTTGTTCACCATAGATTGATTGACAGATATAACCTCCGCTCCACCATGCACCAGGTAAAATGGCATAATAGGGTGAACCAGCTACGCCAATAGCACCAAGTTTTAGAGAATTAAACCTGTTCATTACTTTAATTCCCCAGTCATTTGTTTTAAAAATAATATCATCATGCATAAAGCAAAGCACTTCGTTCTTACTTCTTTTTACACCTTCATTATAGGCACTGAAAATTGAATAAAGATTATCTGAATTATCTATAATAACAAGTTCATATGGTATACCAATTGTTTGATCGATATTCTGGTTTAGTTCATCTGATATGGAGGCAGTCCTTGAACAGATTATAATTGAGATCATCTTTTATAAAATTTATTGATCAATTTAGTTGCCTGTTCCTGATATATATTGACTGTATTAAAATAAAAATAATAAGCTGTAAACCAAATGAACGAAAACATGCAAGTACTAATGATAGTATATAAATAATAACTTGAAAAATATTTACATGTTATGATTATAAAAAGATAAGGAAGACTTTCTAGTAATTTAATAAGTAATAAGTTAAAGTACCCATCTAAAGGAAAATATTTTTTAGCAAAATAAATAAAGGATAAACTAACGGTTAATTCAGTAAATAAGATGGTGACAGCTGCTCCATTTTCTTTTGCAGTCGGAATCAGTAAAAAAGAAAGTAAAATACTGACACACATGCCTATGATTGCAGAAATTAAGATGGCTTTATCTTTTGATAAGGCGCTTAAAACTTGGAATCCAAATATACTAGATAAACTCACAATCAAAATAAGTGGCGCAGTTATAATAAGTGGCATTGTAGCTCTTTCAAAAGTGGGTCCTAAAAAAAGTTGTACAATCTCACTTGACAAACCTGCTAGTATAATTATCAACGGTATTGATAAGCCCACAATTAAATCATAGCATTTTTTTACTAATAATTTAAATTGTTCTTCCCCGCCATTGTGATAAACATCAATCATTTGTGGAAACACTGCAACTGTAATAGAACCAAGTACAGCAATAATTAGCTTTGTTAGTTTTAATGCAGAACTATAAAAACCAACACTTTCATTATCTGCTAAAAAACCTAATAAAATAGTGTCTAATGAAAAATAAATACTAATAGAAAAAATAGTTGCAAATAAAATCAAAAGCGGTTTGATATGCTTACGCATATCTATTTCATCAAATCTTATTTGTTTAAAGGTTAAAAGCTTATTTAATTGCCTAAAGTTGATGATTGAAATGATAGCACTTAAAATAACCTGCATTACCATATAATAAATATAGTCTGCCTTTTCTTTGATAAGTAAAAAAACGAATAAGATAAAAAGAAAACGAATAAAAAAAGATCTAAGTGCGATGTATTTAAATTCCTTTACTCCTATAAAAAACCATTCAAAATAAAATAGTTGAAAAATAAAATATAAAATAGCCCAATAGAAAAGTTGTTTTTCTTCATTTAAAACAGGTACAAATTCAACTGCAATTAAAAAGAAAATAGATAAAAAAGCAGTGGTAACTAAGTTGATTAAAAATATTTCAGAAAATAGAATACTAAGTTCTTTTTTTTCATTCATTTTTTTTGCGATCTCTCTAACTCCATAAATAGGTATCCCTAATGCTGCTAGTAAAATAAAATATTTCGCAATACTTTCTGAAAAATTTAATTTGCCAATATTGTCTGGCCCTAAGACCCTTGCTAAATATGGAAAAGTAATGAGTGGAAACAACACTTGCGATATGGCAAGTAACACATTGTAAAAAATATTTTTCTGTGTCTGCATCTTGATTTATCTATAGCTTTCGTCTACAAGAAAACGATATAAATTCGCAAACAATTTAGGGATGCGCTTTAATTTATACTCAAGTGGTATACCATACACATACTTTCGGTTGATTACCTCACGCACAAAATCTGGTTCAAATTTTGTAGGATTTCGATTCACAATATCCATACAATAGGCCTGTAATTCTGCAATCTCCGTTAAATTATCTTTACCGTTTCTAAAAATCCTATTGTCTGTTCTGATTGGCCTGCAATGCTTCATGCTCACTGCATGTACCACTGCAGTTTTTGTTTTACCCAATAAAACTTGTATGGTTGGAATTAAATACACATCTATTCCCGTTCCTGAAATACTTCTATTAAAATCCTTCCCTGCCTCAAAAAATACTACACTCGAGTAAAAAGGCGCCATGATCTCTACCCAATGAGTAGGCATTATTACACTGCCTGCTTTTTGTATAAATTGTCGATGATGATAATAACTATCATGAGACAAACTTGCCTGAAAGACATCTAGTGTTTCCATATTGGCAATGAAAAATAATTTGTTTAAATCGCTAAAGCTTATAAATATGTCATCATCCAATAAGCCTATATACTTAAAATCGGTTAAGCTATGTTGGATTAAATAATTATATACTCCTAGTAATATATCTCCTTTACATTCTGTTTTTTGACTTAGATAATAAGCAGGTTGCAATACTTCCAATTTGCTTGCATTATCCTTGCCACTATAATCAAAAATAAAAAGGTCAAAATCAGGAATAGTATCTTTAAGAATATAAGATAAGGGGGACGAAATTCCATCCCAACTTATTACTACAATTGATTTTTCGTAAATTGATTTCTGTATACTTGACATCATGCTTAACAAAAGTAAGCTAGAATTTGATTCCTAAGACTAAATATCTTAATTATTATGATGCGTTTTAGTCGGTCTATATTAGCTTCTTTTCTAATAGTGCTATC
>Ga0222712_10004418_pt1 | contig 14710 bp, 9 predicted proteins | sample C33_657DmetaG_FD_165043 | JGI IMG/M metagenome (GOLD analysis project Ga0222712, IMG submission 165043) | Estuarine water microbial communities from San Francisco Bay, California, United States - C33_657D | ecosystem: Environmental > Aquatic > Marine > Unclassified | place: USA: California... | reverse complement strand
CATATACACTAATCCATCAGTTACAATGCCAGGAGAATGTGAAAGTCCCATTTAGATTCCGTACCTGTCTCTTGTTGCTTCAAAGTTTTGCTTAATTTCTGTGGCCGATAAAGCTCTGTTATAGATTGAAACATGAGAAATATTTCCATAAAAGTTTCTACCAGGAGCTTGTGCATTTTCTCCAATATAAAAATTATAGGAGCTTGAACTGATTGGAGTGTTATATGTGTTAGTCTTATCTAAAACTCCATTTATGTACAATTTTACATCAGGAAGTGAATATGTAGCAGTTACAAAATACCATTGATTTGGATTAAAATTAGATGTTGATGGAGTATCTAGACCTCCTGAAAAATTCATACCAAATGATATTTGGTTTGTAGCGCTATATCTGTGTATCCTGAAAGAATCGTCACCTTTTGCTAATATTGCTTGCCAGTTTTTAGTGAAAGCTATGTATCTAAAGTAAACCATTATAGTTATATTGTTAGTAATTCCAATGGCTGCAGGATTGCCTAAGTTAACATAATCATCACTTCCATCAAAATAAAAAGAGTTATTATTACTAGTGCTAAATCCCACACCTCCAATTAAAGTTCCACCGATACCTCCAACTAATCCATTTATTGTAATTCCCGAACCACCATAAGATCTAGTGTTTGCAGCATCGACAGAAAAAACTAATCCATCAGTAATAACGCTAGGAGAATGTGCAAGTCCCATTAGATTCCATACCTATCCCTTGTAGCATTAAAGTTTTGAGCAATTTCTTTGGCAGATAAAGCTCTTTGATATAAATGTACAGAACCCATTTGCCCAGCCCAATAATTATTATTGAAAAGATTGTAAGTGTAACCAATTGATATGTTACTTGCTCTATTTTGAAAAGAAGAAGAAGCTGGTGTAGATGATGTAATTCCTATGCCATTTCTATAAAAAGTTAAAGTATTAGAAGTATGAGACCAAACTAAATCTACTTTTTTCCAAACATTACTTTCAAAAAAATTACTCACTGAAATTGACAAGTTAACATTTGAATCAACTTTCCAATACCAGAAAAAAATATCAGAACTATCAATTCCTTGTGATAAAGTCCATTCCCAATTAGATAAACCAGCCTTACCTAATATGCCACCTCTTTGTGATAAGTTTGTTGTTCTTAACCATATTGAAATAGTAGCACTCATAGTAGTATCAAATCCAAAATCTAAATTACAATCTACAAAATCATTAGTGCCATCAAAAATAAAATATCCAGAATTAGTAGTGCCAAACCCAACTCCATTTGTTAAAGTGTTACCAGTACCACCAATTAACCCAAAAGCAGTATTACCAGCCCCGCTATAACATCTTGAATTAGCAGGATCGATAGAGAATACAAGTCCATCAGTGACAATTGAGGTGTTATATACAATTCCCATTAGATTCCATACCTGTCCCTAGTGGCTTCATAATTATTCTTGATCTCTTGGGCGGATAAAGCACGATTATAGATTTGAATTGTCGAAACAGATGATGATGTGTAATAAGAATTGTACTTAATAGCTCCTATCTCGAATTCAGTGCCTGTTGCTGTCGTAATATTTGGTATTGTCCCAGAAAATAATAACGATTGTTGCACTCCATTTTCATACATTTTCAGTCTATTGCTATTACCAGTTTGAGATCCATCAAATACTGCTACAAAATGTCTGTAGCCTGTAAAATTATTAAAATAATATCCATATGCTTGTGATCCAGAATTTGCAGATAATGAAAAATACACTGTCGAGCTATATAAACTCAAGAATGTGCTTTCAGGATAAGATGTGCCTTGATTAATTGTAAAGAAACCACCTTCTCGTGAACAAAACACTAAAAATGTAAAAGAAGTCTTTCCACTTAAAACATCTAATTTTGGGAAGCCTATATAGTCATTCGTACCGTCAAAATCAAAATATGGAGAAGGAGTTTGAGAAAATGTAACTCCATTAAATAAAGTTCCACCTAGCCCAGAACATAAATCATATATTACTGTTCCAATACCTGAATAGCTTCTTATATTGGCCGCATCAATTGAAAAAGCTAATCCAGAAGAGGAAATATTTGGGTCAATGATTATCGCCATTACAATCCAAATCTCCCTTTAGTGGCGTTATAATTTTGCATAATTTCTGTGGCTGATAATGCACGGTTGTATGCTAAGAATGAAGTTATATTTCCATTGGTAAAAAATGTTGGCGTATCACCAGGATTTGCATAAGAACCTATTTTAAAAGTGTAAGAGGTTTGAATATTCACATTTTGCCATTGAGAAATAGTACCAGATGAATCTAACGAACCATTTACATAAAGTTTTAATGTGCCAGATCTATCATAAACACTTGTAATATGATACCAAGTTCCAGTAGACAAGGTTAATGTTGATGAAAAATCTACATCGCCACTAGATAAATCACCCTGCATAAAAGATTTCAATTTATTGTTGTCTATATACAAAGCATATCTATTTGTCGCATAATCAGCTATAGACTTTGAAAAAATACATTGATACCCAGAAACTGAATTAAGTTTAAACCAACATGAAAAAGTGTAACTAGCCAAGCCAAGATCAAGCTTATCTCCTATAGTGACATAATCATTAGACCCATCAAAAACTATACTTCCGCCATTTAAAGCAGAAAAAGTGGGGCCATTTGTAAGAGTGCCTGTATTCCCAAATCCAGCTAAATCATATATAGTATTTCCAATGCCAGAATAAGACGAAGAGTTGGCAGGATCTATATTTAAAACTAATCCATTTGTCACTATATTTTCAGGTGTAATATATCTACCTTTTGAAGCATTATAGTTTTGAACAATTTCATCTCTTGTCAAAGCTCTAGTATAAGATTTAAAATCGTATATATTTCCTTTTAAATAAACTTCGTAACCAGGGTAGTACCATCTTCCAATTGCAAAACCACCACCTGTAAAATTATAAGATTTTGTTGAAGTTGTTGTACCTATTGAAACACCATCTACATAAAATTCTATCAATGAAGTATTTTTAGTAACTGTCAAATTATAAATTTTATTGGTTAAGAAAGAATAATTTACTCCATCAAATGAGCTAGTTGGTTCGTTATATATTCCGATTTGATAGTAAGAAGTTGCTGTTCCAGAAAATTGAAAAATAGAACTATTAGAATCACTGCCTGCACAAATTTTACTATTATAAACTCCGTTAAAACTATTAGACAAACCATTTAATTTTAAAGTCGTTTGTATTGTAAAATCATTAGTACCAAAGTTCATACTTGTATCATTGCTAAACATATAACCAGAAGAACCATTAAAATTTAAGTTCTTCTTGTTATCATTGTCATATGTAATACCTCCAATTATAGTTGCAGCTATTCCACTATTAGCAAGATTGTATACGGTATTCCCACTTCCAGAATATGACCTGGGATTAGTTATGTCCATATACATAACTAATCCTTGAATTACAGCAGCAGGATTATAATTCAGTCCCATGATTATATGTTGTACCTAGTTCTGTAAAAATCAAAATTCTGCTTTACTTCATAGGCAGATAAAGCTCGGTTGTAAATAGTACCAACCGCAATTCTTCCAGTAAGTTGATATCCTGAACCTTGAAAACTTCCCAAATTAACTGGATAAGTTTGTTGAACTCTAATATCTCCTGTAATTGAGCTTAATGTTCTATCTAAAATTCCATTAATGTAAATACTTATTGTTGAAGCTGCTTTATTCCTAACTACGGAAATATATGACCAAGTATTTAGTGGAACTGTGCCTACACTTTCATGATATCCTTCTGAACTCAATGAATAAAAATAAACTCTTACTTTACCATTACCGTTTAATTCAAGATAATACGAAGCAGCTTTGCATATGATAAAACTGCCAAAATCGCCTGATGTTTTATAAGCAGTAGGATATATGAATGATTCGATAGTTATAGATTCTGAAATGTCTAATTTTGAATTCAATGCTAAAGTAACGCAGTCATTACTTCCATCAAATACAATACTGGATGTTGCGCCTATTCCTGCAAAAGTGGGCCCATTTGCCAAGGTTCCATTCAAGCCATTCCCACTTAAATCATACCAAGTGTTGCCTGTTCCTGAATATGATGATCTTTGTCCAGCGTCTAATTCTAATACTAAACCATTACGTACAGGAGGTAAAGCATTAACAAATCTATTCTTTGTAGCATTGTAGTTTTGTAAGATTTCTTGCTGAGTGAGGGGTCTGTTGTATATAAGAAATTGAGATATCCTCATTTGACCACTAATAAGATAATCACCTTTATAATAATTTATTTTAAATGTTTGATTAGAACTACTAGGATTTATATGTGTCCCAGTAGCACTTGTTTTATCGATACCGTTTATATAAATCCGTATAGATGATCCGTTTCTCACACAAGATAAATTATTCCAAGCCGATGTAGTTAGTATTCCGGCAGATGTGCTACTTGATTGTCTAGCGCCACCTTGGTTTGTTGAGATACCAAAACTGCCATTTGAGTCTATTTGGCTATAATAACCCATCTGCTGGTAATCTCCCTTAAAAAAAGGAATGGGTCCTTGTCCAGCATTATTTATGGTGTCAAAACTATCTAGATATATCCAGAATGAAACACTAAAATTTTCAGAAGTAAAATTAAAATTTTGTCCTAAATCAATGTATTTACTTGATCCAGGCATATTAATTTGCCCACCATTTAAAGAAGAAAAAGAAGGACTATTTACAAGTGTTCCAGTTATTCCAGATCCACTTAAATCATATATTGTATTTCCTGTGCCTGGATATGATGAATTCTTACTTGGATCAATATTTAAAACTAATCCATTTGTAACTATATTTTCATCTGGATCGTATTTCTTCTTTGTAGCATTATAATTTTGTAAGATTTCAGTGGCAGATAAAGCTCTATTGTAAATCTTGCTTAAAAACATGTTTCCCTGAAAATAGACAGATTGAGCGTCTGGATCATCTCCTAATCTTAAATTAGCTGAAGCTGATTTACTTAAAGATGAAAATGAAGTAGAAACAGAATTATTGAAAACACCATTTACATATAATGCTAATGAATTTGAAGCTGTATATACTGCAGTCAAATGATAGATTGTATTGGTTGATACACTTACAGTACTCAAGACTCCTGTAAAAACCCCAGCAGAAGTAAAGCCAAAAAAATTGATTTTGTTACTATTTGTATTATCTAAAACTTCAATACCCCATCCAAGATTTGATGCGTACGTTGACATGAAAGCTTGTTTTTGATTCGTTGCAGTAGTTTTTACAACGGTTTCAAGAGTAAATGATTGTAGTGTGTCTGAAACTGCATTAGGAAATTGGATATAATCATTACTACCATCAAAATAAATTGATCTATTTTCAGTGTTGTCTATTGGGTTAGAAGTGTATCCAACAAATGTGCCACCAATAGAAGGATTCACTAAATTGTATACCGTGTTACCAAAACCAGGATAGCAATTGGTGTTGTTTGGATCAATGTAAAACACTAATCCATCAACAACTATAGAAGGTGAATGTCCTAAACCCATGATTAAATGTTATACCGCCCACGTAAAGCATTGAAGTTTTGAGCAATTTCAGACGCAGATAAAGCCCGATTGTATAGTTTATGTGCTGCAACATTCCCAGGGAAGTAATAACCTCCTCCAGCGCCAAAAGCTCCAATCGCATAATTACCTGGAGGATTTTGAAATACTGAAGATCCACTCAAAGTTTGAGCTAAAACTCCGTTCAAATAAATCGAGGCTGTTATTGCACTTGCATTATATACAGCAGCAACATGATACCAAGTGTTTGTTGATATCGTTGCTGTTTGTGCATCGAACTTATTTGGCATACTAATTGAAAACTTGAATCTGCTTCCAGACACTCCTAGCCAAAAATCATATGAACCTCCACCATACTTACCAACAAATACATATGTTGAAGATATATTATTAGTATTACAAAACATATCTATTGTAAAACTTGAATTTAAAGAAATTGATGGCACTTCTATGTAATCATTCGAGCCATCAAGCAAAATACTTCCACCATTTAATCCAAAAAGAGTTGGACCATTTGTAAGAACTCCAGTATTTCCAGAACCACTCAAATCATATATAGTTGTTCCAGATCCAGGGTAAGAAGAATATTTTGCTGGGTCAATGTTCAAAACCAATCCATTTGTAACTATATTCTCTTCTGGGAAATATCTTTTTTTGGATGCATTATAATTTTGGAATATTTCGGAAGCTGATAAAGCACGATTATATATAGAAACTTGTCCTATATTGCCTAGGAAATATCTACTATTATAACCAAGTCCAATCCCAACATTTACAAAGGAAGTAGGCCAACGAACCCAAGATGAATTATTAACATCCAAAACCCCATTCAAATATCCAGTAACAGTAGTTGTGCTTTGATTCCAAGTAAGTACAACGTTGTACCAAGTATTTGCTGATATACTAGAATAACTTAAACTAGCAATAGTACCAGATGGATCTCCAAACCAACATTTAAATGCCCCAGCGCCTTCACCTTGTTCAAATCTCAGAACATTTAAATTTAACCCGTTATAATTAGTTGCAAATGGGTTTCTATAGTTGGCTGTGATATCTAAAGATTTCATCCAAAAACTAATAGTGCCTTGAGTGTAAAAAGATCCCAAAGAACCAACTGAAATAAAATCATTAGATCCATCAAAAGTTAAAGATTTTATTTGTGTATTATCTATAGGGGTTGAGGCATATCCAACAATAGAACCACCAATAGAAGCATTAACTAAATTATAGAAAGTGTTTCCAGATCCAGAATAACTTACACTGTTAGTAGCATCTAAATAAAACACCAATCCATCAGATGCAGAAGGTGGTCCAGAATAAGTTCCCATTACACTCCATACCTCCCTCTGTTGGATTGATATATATGAAATAATTCTGATGGTGATAAAACACGATTATAAAGCATGAAAGAATAAACTCTGCCTTTATAATTGAAAGATTGATTTAAAGAATAACCTATTCTTGTATTGTTCATAGCCACAGAACCAGACGATGAAGTCTTATATTGTAAAACTGCATTTTGGTATAGCTTCCATTCTGAACTGTTTGATGTCACACTAACCATGTGGATATTAGTTCTTGTAACATTTGCACTTAATGTTATTGGACCAATTCTGCCATTCCTAAATGTAGCCAGATAAGCTGAACCATCTATCCAAGGATAATGATCGTTTTGATCTCCATTACCATAACCCATAAAACCTGAGTTCGATGAAGATGAAGGTGTAGCTTCATCATTTTTAAGCCATATAACCATAGTGGCATTTGTGGTAAAAAGAGCAGAATTAACAGTGGAAGCAATAAAGTCATTTGTTCCATCTAATGTAAAATATGAAGAACTTCCCACACTTGTAAATGTAGGACCGTTAGTAAGAACACCATCATTCTTATTACCGGATAAATCAGCAACAACCGTACCTGAGCCCTGATAAGACACTACATTACCAGCATCATAATACAAAACTAAACCATCAGTAAATATAGGGTTAGAAAATGCATATCTAGTTTTATTAGCATCATAATTTTGCTTAACTTCGTCTGGTGTCAAAGCTTTATTATAAATTCTAACAATTGAAGTATCACATTTATTATAATAATTGTTCATTGCAGAATTAGCAATTCTAATATTTCTTCCAGAAATATTATTTACAGAAGTAGTGACTGCCATTCCAGCAGGAGATGAAGTTCCAATCAAAGCTCCGTTCATATAAACTGATAAACCAGCTCCAGATCTTATTCCTACAATTTGATTCCATAAATAAAGTGTAGGAGTGTTAGGAATTACCATTGCATATGATGTTGATCCACTTTCGATTCCAAACTCTACTGATTCGCCAATTCCTGAACTGCTATTACCTAAAGAAAAAACCCATTCATTAGTTCCGGAACCACCACCAGCATAATTCCATTTATTCACACCCCAATAATTACTGTTAGATGAAGTGGCATTTTTTCTGAACCAATGCTCTACTGTAAAATTATTAGCACCAAAATCAAATATAGAATTGTCAAGTATTTCTATATAGTCATTAGTACCATCACAACTGATATATCCGCCAGAATTACTTGAATATGCTGGACCATTAACAAGGGTGCCATGATTACCTCTTCCAGTAATGTCAAACCAAGTATTACCAGAACCAGAATATGATTTAGGATTTGCGGCATCTAAAGCTAAAATTAAATTAGACGTTACTATAGAAGGTGAATGTGACAAGCCCATTAACTGTATCTCCCACTCATAATTCTATAGTTTTGTAAAACCTCACTAGCAGACAAAGGTGATGTAAAGAATTGAACAGCACCAAATCTTGCTTTTAACGCTTCTGTTGCAGTGTATCTAGAACCAATGTTTACGGTTGCAGTACCAATAGATGATAATTCTAAATAAACATTCAGCCAAGTATTTCTAGGGTATATAGAAGTATTTCCAATTCCATTTGAGTTAGAAATAGTTTGCCTTACACCGTTGACATATAACTTAGACCAAGCAGTTCCATAAGGAGGCCCAACAGGGTCAGCGTAAACCCACGAGTTATTAATTCCATTTCTGGCATCCATTAGATAAGGGTGTCCAGTTTGTGTACTGTCAATATAAACCATCATAGAAACTGCAATAAATTGAACTGAAGTTGTTACTATATGCTGTGTTGAACCCGCCCCTGTTAAATTGATATATGTAGTAAGGCCAGACCCAACTACAGATGCGCCGTATGTTAAAGTTGCTGTTGCTTGTCTTCTAGCAACAGTGTTATATAAAGTGGATGACCCAGATAATAAAGATAAAGCAGATCCTGGATCAAAACTTGCTGTTAATCCAACACCAGCAATTTCATAAGGATAAGTGAATCTGCTTTTAAAAGTATCATATGATTGTTTAATTTCAGAATCGGACAATACTCTACTATAGGATTGTAGATACATCAACTCTCCAGAATACAATCCATAGCTTCCTTTTCCTATCCAGTTATTCAGCGCATAATAAACGTTTGATCTATTTGAAGTTAATCCTGTCTTTGCAAATCCACCGTTTATATATAATTTAGCCGTTTTATTATCATAAACTAATGCATAATGATTAAAACCAGTTAAGTCAGCTCCATATGAAAGATGAATTGGAAGATAACCTGCAGAATGCTCCATAACTTGTAAGCCGTTAGTTCCAAGCGCTACTCCAACTCCTGCTCCTGGGTCAACATATTGTGGATTTATAAGATATTTTTGGTTATTTGTTCCAGAAACGCCAGTGTCTGATTCACTAAATAAGGTGTATGAAGCATATGGTCTGGCTACAAATAAAACTGTAAAATTGTTCGCATATAAAGTTTGCGTGTTAAAGTTAAAATCAATATAATCATCGACGCCATCAAACTGAACAATTCCACCTAAAGAAGATAAAATAGTTGGATTATTTATAAGTGTTCCGCCAAAAGAAGGCCCAAATAAGTTCAAAACTGTAAGTCCTGACCCTGAATATGATTTTGAATTAGCTAAATCAATATCATAAATTGAACCAGTTGTGTCTTTGAAAGGGCCTGAAAAAGTAGCCATTAGCTATATCTCCCTCTCATAGCATCGTAGTTTTGCTGGATTTCAAATGGTTCCAATGCACGATTGTAAAATTGTGCTGTAGAAAATCTAGCTGTAATAGGCTCATTAAAAGAGTATCTGTTGCCAAAATACATCACACCTGTAGCTGATGTGGTCAATTCATAATAAATATGCAACCATTGATCTTTTGGAAAAACAGTTGTATTGTTACTCCCAACAGATGGATCTTTTTTTACTCCATTGACATAAAGCTTAGAAAACCCTGAAGCTCCGCCATAATAAACATATGCACTAAAATCAGTTCTGCCATCAAGAAGATAATTGATACCACTTGAAGATGAAGAAATATAAGTTGTAAATGTAAAAGATTTGATTGTATTAGAACTGAATGCAACAACATTTGCAGTCGAGCCAGTTGCTGATATGTATGCCGTAGAACCAGCACCAACAACAGTAGGCCCGTCTCTTAAATCAGCAGTAGCACCAGCAGCGGATGTAATATTATAAAGTCTTGAACCAGAGCCAGGGTAAGAAAGCGCAGAACCAACATCAAATGCACTTACCAACCCATTAGTAACAATATCAGCAGTGTAAGCATATCTGCCTTTTGTAGCGTTGTAGTTTTGATTAATTTCTGTGGCGGATAATTCTCTGTTATATAAAAGAACTTGAGAGACATTACCATTCATATGTCCATTGCCACCATAGACAGGATAACCTACATATAAAGGACTATTTGTAGTAGTGATAGCTAAACCTGAAGCACTATCATAAGCACCATCAATATAAAACTTATGATTTGTACCATCGTAAGCAATAGCAAAGTGATACCATTTATTTAATTTAATTGAAGCTGATGATGCAACATAAGAAGGAGCTCCAGCATATCTATGCATTGTTAACTTGCTTGAATAAACTTGCATTTCAAAAGCTTGGTTTTCTGCTGAAGCCCCAATTCTTGCCACTACACTCGAAGAAACATTTCCCATCCAAACCCATGCCATTAAAGTTCTAGGTGTGGTGTCAGCAATTCCAGTGTTATTTGTAGATACTATATAATCGTTAGAACCATCAAAAACTGTATATTTGGCTAGATTATTGGAAATTGTTGGGCCGTTTGTAAGAGTGCCATGGTTATTGTTGCCAGATAAATCATAAAATGTTACACCAGATCCAGGATAACATTTTGGATTTGCAGGGTCATAGGCAACAACTAATCCACTTGAAACAATAGTTGGATTATAAGCAAGGGCCACAATTTAATACTCCACTTCTAATTTAGGTATATCTATTCTTTCTGCATACACTGTAAAGTAGCAATTAATAGGATTTAGACTATTATCTTGTACATAGACAATATTATTTTCAATATTTTCTACATATAATTCGCTAAATCTACCTATAGGAGTAAGATTAACAGATATTGAATCATAATCTACTAAATTAACCCAATAATCAGGTAATTCAATGGTGTTCTTATTCTTCAATTTACCTCTGACATATACACCGTTTTCAGGTCCTTCCAAAGAACCATATCGTAAATGCATTCCTTCTTTTGTAGGGTGATCAATTACGAAGCTTTTATTTGTTGCAGAGATTTCACCAATAATGTGTAAATCGTATTGTGGTGTAGCTGTGTTAATTCCAACTCTGTTATTAGTAGTGTCAAAATAAACATATGCAGTACCAGCTGAGTTACCAATACTTACACCAGAAGCAGCATCAATTCCAGGTCTAATTGAAAGTGATGATGTTGCAGTGATAATTGATGCTCCCACTGCAGATGTTGATGGATTAACAAATAATGTACCAGTGTTAAATACTCCACTACTTCCAGTTCCAGAGTAAGAATACAATAATCTTCTAGTTGTATTTGTAGTGTCAGCAGAGAAGATTACATTAGTGGCATTTGTTGCAGTTGTAGCGGTACCAGTTAAAGATCCTACAAAAGTGGTGGCTGTAAGAGTGTTTCCAAGAGCAGAAATACCAGTGTCAACATAAATAGCAGTACCAGCAAAACCACCATTGCTTCTTGTTCCTAAAAGATATAATGTTGAGGTGGTATCTGTGGTGGTAGCTAATAATTGTGAAGATGTTGCAGTACCAGATAAAGCACCACTAAATGTTGTTGCAGATAATGTTCCAGTAGAGGATACAAAGTTTAACCCAGAAGCAACTTGTAATGCAGTACCACCAGAAGCAGCACCAGAAATTAATGTACCTGTTAAATACATTGTTCCTGAAAGTGCTGTTGTTGTTGCGTTCGTAGATGTAGAAGCAGTACCAGTTAAAGATGCCGTGATTGTTCCAGCAGAAAAATTACCACTACCATCTCTTAATACAATTGCGGAAGATGTATTAGTGGAAACAGCTGATGAATAAATTACATACCCAGTACCATCAGAAGCCGCAGCAGAAGTAGCAGTAATACCAGAACCAGATATTGTAATTGTTTCTGCATATTGACCAGTAGTATCAGTGCCCAAAGCAACAGAATTAGCAGCAATTGTAGCAGTTAAAGTAGTATTTCCAGAACCACTAAATATAACAGAACCAGATAAATCCCCACCCAATGAAATAGTTCTTGGTGTAGTTAATTGATCTGCAAATGAAGCTGTTGTCGCTGTTGCTGCATTACCTTGAAGAGCACCAGTAAAAGTAGTGGCATATAATGTAGCGCCAGAAGCATAAACATTAGTATCTACATAAACTTGAGTACCAGCAAAACCAGTGGAAGATCTAGATCCTAAGAAATAAAGGTTTGTGCTAGTATCTGTAACTGTAGAAATAACTTGAGCTGATGTTGCAGTACCAGTAAGATTTGCGGTGATCGTTCCAGCTGAGAAATTACCTGAACTATCTCTTAATACTATCGATGATGCTGTATTTGTAGAAACAGCTGATGAATAGATTGTATATGCAGTTCCATCATCTCCAGCTGCTGTAGTTGCTGTAATACCTGAACCTGATATTGCTATTGTTGAAGCATATTGTCCTGTTGTGTCAGTTCCAAGAGCGACAGAATTAGCTGCTATTGTTGCTGTTAATGTGGTATTTCCAGTACCTGAGAATGATACGGAACCACTTAAATCTCCACCAAGAGAGAAAGTGATTGCATTAGTCCAAGCTGCAGCAGTACCAGTAATTCTCGTTGCATCAATTACACCAGTAGTACCAGAAAATACTTCAGAAGAATTAGAAGCATCAGGAATAAATGTAAAATAACCTGTAGAATCATCGAAGCCAAAGAAACCAGTTTTTGCAGTACCGGAGAAATATTTAAACTCTATACCACGATCTTTATTATCATCTGTTCCTGGGTTTGTTCCACCAGTAGCAGTTCCTAATGTAAATACAGGATCAACAAGGGTAGAAACAGTTGAATTAACCGTAGTTGTTGTTCCATTTACAGTTAAGTTTCCAGTGACAGTTACATCATTTGCAAAAGTTTTATTACCACCTAGAGTTTGTGTCCCTGTTGTTACTAAGCCTCTATTGGAAGCTGAAGCATCTGGAATATTAAATGTATGACTAGAACCTGTAGATGATATATTAAAATCACTACCAGATGTTCCAGTTGCTAATGTTTGAGAAGAGCCTGATAAACCATTAAGATTTGTGATTCCAGCTCCAGTAGTAGAAAGTGTAATCGAACCTGCAGAATTAGTGATTAAAATACCACTTCCAGCAGTTAAAGTGGATTTTATTAAAGTTCCACCTGTAGAAGAACCTATTAATAATTGTCCATCTGTATAGCTAGTTTGTCCAGTACCGCCATAAGGAACACCAATAGTAGTAGCATTCCAAGTACCAGAAGTGAGAGTGCCTACGGAAGTGAGTGAAGAACTAACAACTGCAGTACCTAAAGATACAGCATCAATTACTTTCGTGCCATTAATTCTATAGGTGTATCCAGTGCCAATATTTACATCACCCATTACATGAAGTTTATATCCAGGTAATGATGTGCCTACTCCAACACTAGTACCAAACTCTGCCATTGAAAGAGTGCCATTAGCATTAGCACGTAAAATTGGCAAACCTGAAATATCATTGACAGAGAAAATTGTGCCAGATGATAAGTTGTTGTTGATAGAGAATAACTGACCAGATGAACCTTCAAATGAGAGAGTGTTATCTGCTAAAACTGATAATGTGATTGGGTTGTTAGTTTGTCCAATAAAAGCAATACTTGGAATAACTGTGGTACCAGCAACTCCCAATGTAGCTTGATTAAAATACAGCTCTCCTTGAACATATTCATCACTAGCAAAATATGATGTTTGTCCTACTCCAATTCCACCTGTTACTACTAATGCGCCAGATGATGAAGATGTAGAAGTTGTGGAACTGTTTATCTTTGCAGTTCCATTTACATTTATATTTTCAGATATTCCAACTCCACCAAATACTGTTAATGCACCTGAAGAATAGCCAGTTGATGATGTTGAAGCGGAAACTGTTAATGCTGATGAGAATGTTTTTGCACCAGCTATTGTTTGTGCATTTGTTGTAATTAAACCAGTAGAAGCAGCACCAGCATAAGGAATATTAAATGTATGCGTGGATGTTGAAGAAGAGATATTAAAATCAGATCCAGAAGTACCAGTAGCAAATGTCTGAGTAGCAGCTGTCAAACCATTTAAAGATGTAATTGCTGATGTTAAGAATGTAGTCCAACCTAAACCTGCTGAACCATTTGTTATTAAAGCTTGATTAGAAGAACCATCAGCAATAGGCAATGTGAAAGTGACATTTGCTGATGAAGAACCTGCCTTAAATCCTGTGTAGAATGTATTGCCAGAATTGAAGAATCTAATTTCTTTTTGTGATAATACCTCAATGTTATCTGCAACATCTAGAGTGCCAAATACTTGTAAGGATCCACCAATTCCAACGCCACCAGTAACAACCAATGCGCCTGTTGTTGTGGAACCTGAAGCTGTAGTACCTTGAACAATTAAAGAGCTTGCAAAATAAGAAGTAAGCCCAACACCAATACCGCCAGAGAATACTACGCCACCAGTTGAAGATGAAGTGGATGCTGTGGCGGATGAAAAACTTGATATACCGCCGACATA
>Ga0222712_10004415_pt1 | contig 14718 bp, 10 predicted proteins | sample C33_657DmetaG_FD_165043 | JGI IMG/M metagenome (GOLD analysis project Ga0222712, IMG submission 165043) | Estuarine water microbial communities from San Francisco Bay, California, United States - C33_657D | ecosystem: Environmental > Aquatic > Marine > Unclassified | place: USA: California... | reverse complement strand
ATAATGTAGCACTTTCTAATGTTGGCGTTGGTACATCCGTTCCACACTATAACTTACACCTAGGTCATCCTGGGTTTGGTAGAACTGCACTTTATGTTCAGAACGGTGCAATCTTTAATAGTGATGTAACTGCTGCACACATTAATGTCAGCGGTGTTCTGACTGCATCTAACTTTAGACTGAATAACAGCAGTTCTGGTCAAGTTAATGCTGGTGTTGTGACAACAGGCACTCTGGTTGTTGGAACTGCAGGAACTGTCATTACAACTACATCATCTCAACTGGTTGGTATTGGCACACTCTCTCCAAGAGCAAAACTGGATATTGAAGGTTCAGTCAAGTTCAAAACATATTCAGAAAATGTTGAAGAACTTTCGATTGCTGGTGGAAACGTTAATGTTGACCTTGCAAAAGCACAAACATTCAACTTAAATGTAAATGCTGTTGTTGGTCAATTTACAATTCTCAATCCTCCAACTGGTTCAACTACATTTACAATTAAAATAACCCAAGGATCAACCGCATTCTCTGTTGGTATAGATACATTTAAGAGTTCTGCTGGAACTGGCGTAACAGTTTATTGGCCTGGTGGCGGTGTATTACCTGTTGTCACTGTTGTTGCTAATAAGACTGATATTTACTCATTCAAGAGTTTTGATGGTTGCAGCAGTCTCTTCGGTATTGTTGGAGGACAGAACTTCGCATGAGCAAACAGATTTGGCCTGATACTCCCACTAGTCTGGACCTTAATGGTCCAACTATGTCTATTGTTACGCAACCGTCATCAATTACTGTTAATCACAGAGCAACTGCAACATTTACAGGTGTTGCCACAGCAGTTTTTCCTTCCGGAATTACAGGAACTTTTGATGGGGTTGTTGCCTATCAGTGGTATGACCAAACTGGTGCATTGGGAATATCTACACAATGGTCAGGACAAACATCCAATACTCTTACAATATTAGATGCAGTCAGTCCAGACTTTAATGGCAAACAATATTATTTTGTCGCAGAATATGTTCCTGCTGGTGTAGATGGAACAGGTAATGCAATTAATGAACCTGTTACATCCAATTCTGCGACATTAACTGTTCGTCCAGGAATGTCTATTGTAACACAACCAACCAATACTACAGCAGTTGTTAATAATAATGCAACAGTCACTGCAATTGGACAATTAACTGATGAATCTCAAGGTGTGATTTCATATCAATGGATTGTTGGGGGGTCAAACGCATCAAATGGTGTCACTCAAACAACATCATCTGTTACTACTTTTGCCACATCATATACTACAGATACAACAGTTGTTATTCCTGATGATGCAACAAATGTAAAAATTAGAATTTTTGGAGCTGCTGGTGGATATGGAGGAAGCGACTCTAATGGTGGTGGTGGAGGAGGAGGATCTGGTCGTTCTGGAACCTTTACTTTACCTGATGGTGGAAGAACATTAGATTTATATGTTGGACCAAGAGGAGCAAATGATAATGGAACATCAGTGGCATCAAGTCCTGTCTCATCTGGAGGAGTAGGAGGGCAGGGATATTCTTCTGGTAGTGGAGGCGGTGGTGGTGCTGGTAGTTTTGTTTATGATCGTCTTTCTGGAACTTATATTATCGCTGCTGGAGGTGGCGGTGGTGGTGGAGGAGGTTCCTATAATGATGGTGGAGATGCTGGAGGAAGTGCTGGTGATTGGCAAGCAATTGCTGGTGGTTTATCTGGATTTACAAATGGTGCTGATGGAGGAGATTCTAATGGTTTAGATGGTGGTGGCGGTGGTGCTGGTGGCGGTGGATATCGTGGAGGAAGTGGTGGGTCTAGAGGACAAGATAATCCCCCTCCTCCTCCCCCTCCTCCCCCACCACCAAGCGGTGGCGGCGGTGGCGGTAAAATCATCTGTAAGAAACTTGCCGAACTTGGATACTTTGATAAAGAAATGAATGAAGCAGACCAGAGATTTGCTTTGTTCCTCAAGAATGATGACCATAGGGCATACTATGGATACTTAACTTGGGCACAGACTGTTGTAGAATTAATGGATGGTGGCGGGTCAAGAACTGTAAGAATGATTGCTTTCTTCTGGGAAAGAAGAGAGAAGCGTAGAGTTGAAATACAAAAGAACATTGTATCTTACTATATGAATGCACTTGCAAGACCCTGGGCAAAAGAAATGGCATATCGTATGGGTGCCAAGGGATATGAGAAGTCAAATCCTGCTGGTAAATTGATGATGGATATTGGACTTCCTTTATGTCGTAAAATTGGTAAGACTCAATCCAATAAAAAAATGAATTCTAGTGTTAAAGTTGCAGTCATTTGGGGAACAACTACAATTTTATTGGTTGGTGTCACCACAATTTCTACAATTGATTTAATCGTAAATAAAGTAAAAGGAATTCTCAAATGACAAGCACATTTGATAATTGCATCTTACTTAATGCAATTCTTAAAAATCAAAGTGTTTCTGATGACCCAGATTCTGATTATCTCTGGGTTCTTCAGGAATTGCATCAACAAATCGTAGGTGAATATTATTCACGCTCACAAAAAATCATCATTAAAATGAGAGAATTGGATTTGGATAAAATGGAAACCTGGACAGAAATTTGTGATACATATGTCAAGGGAATGGTTAATATGATTAAAAATAAAAATTACAATGATTTAGTTCCAGCAATTCGTTTTATGTTAGATTCACTAGAAGCACAATACGGAGTAGAATAAGATGACTAGAGCAGGTGGTGGTAATGGTGGAGAAAGTGCATATAACAATCAGATTGCAACATTAGTTGGTGGAACTAGTGCTGCAGATGGTGTTGACCCGTTTATTGAGGTAAGTTATACTTCTGCAACTCAAAGTGGTGGAACTCAAGTTACAACCAACACCACAATATCTGGAGCAAATAGTTCTACATTAACGATTAAGTCTGACCGTGTTGGTGTTCAAACTGTTCAATGTAGATTGACTCATCCAACATCTGCTAATTCTCCAATTTTAAGTGATACTGTTAATTTTGAAACAATTAGTGCAATTAACCTCTCACGCTCTATTATTAACTATGAAGTTTGTTTAGATACTTCATACTTAACATTTACTCCCACTGTCAGTCAAAACCTGTTCTTATCTTCACTACAACTTGGTGGATTTTTAGAGAATCCTACACGCGCAATTATCATTTATCCATCAGAAGAAAATGTTCCTGTCAAAATTACAATGGCAGGTTCTGCAGGACAAAGTTTCAATGGAAATGCTGGAGGACAAGGTGGATCCTGTGTATTCACTTATACTTTGAAGAAGAATGTTGAATATGTATTCAAACTTGGTTGCACAGTAGAGCCAACATCATCAATCGGTAGAGGTGGTGCTGGCGCATACTTCTATGAAAAAGGCAGACTTTTAGTTGCTTGTGGTGGTGGAGGTGCATCAGGATGGTCTGGTGGAACTGGTGGTGCTGGAGGTGGTGCAGGAATTGCAGGCGCAAATGGATCTGGAACTGGTGGTGGTAGAGGAGGAATCAAAGCTAATGATGGACAACTCCCATCAGCAGGACTCTTACCATCTGGTATTACTGCAGGAAAAGTGGAATCTTGTACCACAGGATTGTATTGGAAAAATCAAGGTGTTTCTCCTTGCTCTGATGTTGGACAACAAAGATTCCGTGATGCAGATGGAAATGAAGTTGGTAATAGTTCATTAATTCAAAGAGGATATAAATCTGCTCCAAGTACAAACTATGGATTTAGACATAATGGTGGTAATAGTGCAACATCAGTAAGTGGTGTCTTTGTTGGTGGTGGTGGATCGGGTGCTTATGGTGGTAATGCTGCATCAAATGCATCATCGGGTGGTGGTGGAGCAAGTGGATATACGAATGGTAGTGTAACAATTTTAAGTTCTAATCAAGGTGGAAATCCATCTAATCTTTGCTTTGCAAACATTGAAGTATTGACATAATGTTTAATGAGGAGTTTATTCGTCCTTTTTATCTTGATACTCTAAACTCACAAGACCTTCAAGAAATTCAAGATTATATCTCTAATCTAAAGGACACTGATTATAAGCATAATGAGATAAAGTATGAGGAGTTTGACAACTATCGCTCCTGTGAAATTCATTATCCTTCAGCATCTAGTGTATTCTTTCGCGTTGGTAAAAGAATATTTCACTCAATCAACAAAAAGTATTATCAATATGACTTGAGAAATGTTTATGAATTTCAATTAATCAAATATTATGAAGGAGGTAATTATAACTGGCATTGTGATTATGGAGTCTCTCCACGAAAAGGAGTTGTGAGAAAGTTGAGTATGAGCATTCAACTTTCAAGTCCAAGTGATTATGAAGGTGGTGAGTTGCAATTAATTGATTATGGTAATCATACGATTAATTTCTCAAATAGTTTGGGGTCAGTGATTGTATTTGATGCCAAGTTGCCTCATAAAGTATGGCCTGTGACCTTTGGAAAAAGAATTGCTTTGGTTGGTTGGGCAAGCGGTCCTAGATTAAGATAGTGAGTTGCTAAATAGTAAAAAATAGGGGGGAGAGTGAACCCGAATGGCAATTAATAAGAATTTTGTCATTAAAAACGGTGCGGAAATCAATACCAAACTGTTCGTTGCGGATGCAAATACACAGAAGATTGGCATCGGAACTACAAGCGCATCTTATGATTTACATGTATTTGGTGCGTCAGGAAACGGAGGCATCGGTGCTACATATGCCAATGTAACGGGAATCACTACAACTCAAGCATTAAATGTTCTTGGAGTATCTACATTTAATGCTGGACCAATACTTGTTGCAAGAGGAGAATTAACAGGAACTTCTGCTCAATCTTTACAGGTTGGCACAGCAACAACCGTCAGTGGAGTCTATGTATCTGGTAATATTGGTGTTGGACAAACTTTACCAAATGCAAAGTTAGAAGTTGTTCCAACTGCATCAGGAATTGCAGGTTTATTCTCTGGAACCACATCTGGAGATATGGTTCGCATTACCCAATTGGGTTCAGGTAATGCACTGGTCGTTGAAGATTCTTCTAATCCAGATTCCACATCAGTTGTTGTCAGTGGTCTTGGCTCTGTTGGTATTGGCACAAGTTTCCCAAGATTCTTATTAGATGTTGATGTCACAACTTCTACAGGAACTACTGCTGTTTATGTTCGTGGTGATGTTAAGATTACTGGTGACTTAAGTGTTGATGACTTAATTCTTGACCAAGCATCTCTTACAACACTTGAAGTCACAGGATTCTCTACTCTTGGTAGTTTTAGTGCAGCAAACGCAAGATTTGCAGGAATTACCACAGGAATCAATGCTCCTGGTATTAATACTCTGGGATTTGTATCTGGAACTCTTGCCAATTTTAGTGGTATTAGCACACTTGGATTTGTTCAGCACACAACCTTAAATGTCACAGGATTTTCAACATTAGGTTCAGTCAGTGCTGGCAATGTTACTCTGGCAGGAATTGCAACTGGAATCAATGCTCCTGGTATTAATACTTTAGGATTTGTATCAGGAACTCTTGCCAACTTCACAGGCATTTCTACATTAGGATTTGTTCAGCACACAACTCTGAATGTTACAGGATTTTCCACACTTGGTAGTTTAAGTGCTGGTAATGTTACTCTTGCTGGTGTTACAACAGGAATCAATGCACCTGGAATTAATACTCTAGGATTTGTTCAGAGCAATACTGTCAATGTCTCTGGATTCTCTACACTTGGAAGCATTAGTGCTGGTAATATTATTCTTGCTGGTATTGCTACAGGAATCAATGCTCCTGGAATTAGCACATTTGGTGATACAACAATCAGTGATTTGTTCCTTGCTGGCATCACGACGGGTCTGAATGCCTCTGGAATCAGCACACTTTCCTTCCTCACAGGTCAGTCAGCAAATTATACTGGCATCTCAACACTCACATCATTAACAGGCACAAATGTAAATTATAGTGGAATTGGTACAATTGCCAACTTGGGTGTAACTAACCTAAATGTATCTGGTATTACTACAACAGATAATTTAGTTGTTACAACCACGCTTGATGTTTATGATGCTGATGCTACATTCCACGGCAATGTAACGATTGATGGAAACTTATCCATTGGTGGTACATCAACAATCATCAATGCTGCCCAATTGAGAATTGAAGATAAAGACATTATTCTTGGATTTACTACATCACAAACTCCAAATAATGATACTGCCAATCACGGTGGTGTTGCTGTTGCATCTACAGAAGGATTCCCATTAGTTTCTTTACAAGTTGCAGGTATTAACACTCTGCCTGACACCTACAAGCAAATTATGTGGGTGAAGGAAAACACAATGGGAGCAGGAACTACTGCTGCTTGGTTGTTTAACTATTCTGTTGGTATTGGATCTACACAAGTTCCTAATAATGTTCGTTTAGCAGTTGGTGCAGTTCAGGTCACTGAAGATGCAATAAATGCAAGAGTTGGTAATCTGACTCATCTTCGCTCTACTAATATCAATGCAACTGGAATTACCACAACTAATTCTTTAAGTATTGATGCAACTCAAGTCATTAGTTCTGCAAGACAACTTCAGAATATTGCTTCTCTTGATGCTGTCACCACTGCAACAATTGAAAGTGCGATTTCTAATGCACCGAACAGTTTCACTGATTTAAGTGTTACTGGATTCTCGACTCTGGGTGCAGCATCAGCAACACTTTTAAATGTTTCTGGTGTCGCCACATTCCAGAGTAATGTACATCTTGGCGATAATGATAAGTTATATTTTGGTGATGGTAATGATTTAGAAATTTACCATAATGGATCTAATAGTTTTATTACTGATGCTGGAATAGGAAATCTTTATGTTCAAAGCGATAGTGGGAGTGTTAATATTCGCACCAGTACTACTGAAAATAAAATAGTTGCAAATCAAAGTGGTTCAGTAGATCTATATTATGCTAATTTGGGTAAGAAGTTTGAAACCACAGGATATGGTGCAACTGTCTTTGGAACTTTACAATCACAGCAACTGAATGTAACTGGCGTTTCAACTCTTGGTCAAGCAAACATCACAGGTCTTTCTAATGCTGGTGTATCTACATTAGGAAATGCCACAGCATCTACTTTAGTTGTTTCTGGTGTTACAACTGTTGGTGTTGTCACTGGAGCAACATCCATTCAGGCAGGTGTCTTCTATGGTGATGGTTCTAAACTGCAAAACATCAGTGCTGGTGTTGGAATTCAATCTGCTGGAAATGTTGTTGGATATGGAGTTACAACACTTAACTTCATCGGCATTGGTAATACCTTTGCATATAATCCTGCAACAAATACTGTAGATGTCAGCATTCGTGGTGGTGGCGGATCATCTGGATTTGCCACATACATTGCTGGTATTGCAACCGCATCATCTGTCGGTGTTAATACTTCAAACCTTGATGACCCAGACTTAACAGGTATTGGAAACTCATTCAAGGGACTTTATGTTGGTAATGGTATGATTATTGTTGATAATCAATTAAATGGAGACCATTACATCGGAACCAACTTCAATGGTCTGATGGCAGGTCCAGTCACCATCAACGGAACTTTGACTGTTGATGGCAACTATGTTGTGGTCTAAATAGTAAAAAATAGGGGGAGAGTGAACCCGAGATGACTGTCATCCAACCGAACAGTATTAGTGGTATTACCTCAATTACAGCGCAAGGTGATACTATTAACATTTATAAATCAGATGGAAGCACCGCAGGGCTTCAACTGAATGGTGTCAATTTCAGTTCAACTGCAGGTGTCAGCACATTCTCTAGTTTGCAGACAACAAATCTGAATGCAACAGGTGTCAGCACTTTTGCAAGTTCAAGACCAACAAACTTGAATGTTTCGGGTGTCACAACTGCAGCAACATTAGTTGTCACTGGTGTTGGAACTTTTGGAACAAGTGTTGGAGTTCTTACCTCAAACCCAAGAGCAACAGTTCAAGTTGGATCTGCAACATCTCAATCAGTCTTTATTACTTCAACAGGTCTTGTAGGACTGGGTTCAACGGCACCAAGAGTATCTCTGGATGCCTCACAAGAGACTGATGCATTTGCACTCCCACAAGGCACCACAGCACAAAGACCAGCAGGAAACTCACCATACATAAGATACAACACAACCAATAGTGCTTTGGAGTTTTATAATGGCACTGATTGGGTAGAGATTATCAGTGATTATTTTCCAACTGGTTCAGTTATTTTAGGTTGAGGTAAGAAATAATGGCAAACGAATATTTACAGAGAACTCCTACAAGCACAGGTAATTGTAAGGTATGGACTTGGGCAGGATGGGTTAAAAGAAATCAGATAAGTACAACGAATGCACTTTTTTTACAAGGTGTTAATGGTGATAATTCTACTCAGTTTAGATTTGATAGTGGAAACACATTTAGATATGAGCACGCCGATGTATCTGTTCCAACTGATGTTTTAGTAAGTAGTAATGTTTTCCGTGATGTTTCTAACTGGTGCCATTTTGTAGTTTCTGTAGATACTACTCAAGAAGTGGAATCCAATAGAATTCAAATATACTTTAATGGTGACAGACAAACAAATTTTGGAACTGCCTCTGGGTCACCCAATTATCCAACTCTTAATTTTGATACTGACATAAACACTTTAACACCATTTAAATTGGGTTCTCTGGAAAGTAGTTCAAATAATCACAAAGGACAACTCGCGGATGTCTTTCTTGTAGATGGTCAAGCACTCACACCAGATGTGTTTGGTTTCTATAAGCAAGGAAAAGGTTATATCTCTGCTGGATCTACCCAAGCAACTGACTTCCGTCCAGGTCAGTGGGTTCCAAAAACACCAAGAGTCATTAAGACTGAAATCAACCGCAGAGGTGGTTTTGGAGTCAATGGTTTCTATCTACCGATGAATGATAGTAAGAATTTCGGTGCTGACTTCCATTGCGACCCTAACAGCATTATCACACTCAACGAAAAACTACCACAACCCAGAGTTGGTGTTGCAACGACTGCTGCTGTTGGTTTAGGTTATACTGATGTGTTAAGAGCAGATCCTTATGCAGCAAACTTGGTTCTTGCTCTGCCTTTTGTGTCTTCTGGTTTATGTACCAATGGAACGAATGTTGGAGTTAATACAGGATTTGGTGACTATTCACATATCATAAGAAATTCTGGAGTTGCAAAAACTACAGAATTATATGGTGCAGTTTCAATGGGTAATACTGGACTTTACTATGGAAGTTCTGCAAACTTTGGTGGTCAAGGTGGAGATGACTATATTTTAACAGCAGCATCTAGTGATTTTGTGTTTAGTTCCAATGATTTTACCATTGAAACTTGGTGGTTCCCTACTGCTTTAGGAAGACAAGCAGTTTATCATGGTAGTTGGGGAGCAGATTATTCTATTGGAATTGATTTTAATGGAACTGATACAAATTATAGGTTAGGAATTTGGGCAAGTTCTAACGGCAGTAATTGGAATTTAGCAAATGCTGATGCTGGAGGAAATGGTATTTGTGGTGCAGGTGTGACATCTAATCAATGGCATCATCTTGCCTATGAGAGATACGGTCAAAATCTTACAATGTATCTAAATGGAGTTGCTGTTGGTATTGTAACAGGAATAACAGCAGCAATAGACATAACTGCAACTGATAAACAAGCAATTGGAGTGTGGTGGAATACCACTGCAATGAATGAAATTAGTGGATATTTACAAGACTTCCGCATTTACAAAGGTGTCGCAAAATACAAAGGTGGTTTTGATGTGCCGAGACCTTATACACCCGTAGGTATTGCGACTTGGAGAGCAGTTCCTGATACGACTGCGAATAACTTTGCGACTACAAATCCTTTAGATTTGAAACAGGCAAATGGATCTCTAACATTTTCTGATGGAAATCTTAAATTAGTTGGTGCTACTTCTAATAGGCACACTAGGACTACAATAGGAGTAACTAGCACCTCTGTAATTTCGGGTTCTCAAAGTAAATGGTATTGGGAATATTATTGTTCATCATCATCACCAAATTTCCATCATGGTATTTCAATAGGTCCATCAATTGAAAATTTATATGTTGATTATCTTGGAAACAATTCAAGTTCTTGGGGATATTGGCCAAATACAACTGGAACAAATACTGCATATTGGAGAAATGGTGGAACTGATGTATATACTGATTTGCCCAGAGCGGTTCAGGGAGATGTTATGATGTTTGCATTGGATATGACTTCTGGAAAAATTTATGCTGGTATAAATGGAACTTGGTTTAAGTCAGGTAATCCAGAAACTGGAACAAACGCTCTTTCATCAAATGTTGGAACTGCAGGCACAGCTGATTCGACATTAAATAGAACCGTTTTCCCACACTTTATGCAATATGATACAACAGGTATTTCAATAAACTTCGGTCAAAACCCATCATTCTCTGGAAACACGACTGCAGGAACCTTCACAGACAGTAATGGTAAGGGACTGTTTAAATATCAACCTCCAAGTGGTTTCCTAGCATTATGTGAGGACAACTTACCAACTCCTGCGATTTCTGATCCTGGTAAGTATTTTAAGACGGTGCTTTATACTGCCTCTGGTAATGGAACTGTCGTTGGATGCGGATTTACTCCAGATTTAGTTTGGATTAAAAATAGGGATAATATAGAATCTCATCATTTAATTGATAGTGTAAGAGGACCAAAATCATTCTTATTGAGCAATTCAACTGATGTAGAAAAAATAAATCCTCAAAATGAAACGGGAACATTTACTTTTGGTTTTACTAATGATGGATTCTCAATAAACGATACTAATACTGCTGCTGGAGAACTTTATTTTAATGGAAGAACTTACGCTGCCTGGTGTTGGAGAGCAGGAGCAGGCACCACATCCACAAATACAAATGGTTCAGTAACCTCTGTGGTCTCTGTGAATCAGGATGCTGGATTTAGTATTGTGTCTTATACTGGTAATGGAACTTCTGGTGCAACTATCGGTCACGGTCTTGGAAGAAAACCATCATTTTTCGTCATAAAAAATAGAAGTGCTGCTGGATTTAATTGGCCAGTTTATCATTCTTTTTATGGTGCTACCAGACATACTATTCTTAATGGGACAAATGCTTCTGCTACTTTTACTGGATTATTTAATGATACTGAACCAACAACTAATGTATTCAGTATTGGAAATGATGGAGCAGTAAATACGAACGGAAGCACTTATATCGCTTACTGTTGGGCAGAAATTGAAGGTTTCAGTAAATTTGGAAGTTATGTAGGTAATGGAAACGCTGATGGGCCTATGGTGTGGTGTGGATTTAAACCGGCATTTGTAATGATTAAGAGAACTGATGGCACTGGAAACTGGGTAATGCACGACAACGCAAGAAACTCAACCAATCCAGCAAAAGGATATTTACTGGCAAACTCAACTGCTGTTGAAGAAGCAGGAAATGATATTTTAGATTTCCTTTCTAATGGATTTAAGGTAAGAAACTCTTGGACTGATATTAATGCTTCTGGCGGAACTTATGTGTTTGCCGCTTGGGCAGAGTCTCCCTTCCAGACTGCAAATAGTAAATAAATAACTAAAAAAGACCGATGATTATCACATCAAATACAGTAGAACATAACTATACAATACCTCGCCTATCAATCATAGGTGAAGTTGATGGATTGGAAAATGTTGCAGAGAAAGTGCAAATCTATCTGCACTCCTCTGTAACATTTGACCATACCTATGAGACAACCATTTATGATATGGAGTCTTCATCTGGTATTACCACAACCATCACTGAATCAAAGACACTTACAGAATTCACGCATTATGATGTTGAATTGAATACTGTAGGTCTTGCATCATCATCTTTCACTGCTTGGGATGACTTGGAAGAAGACCAAGTTCTTACTTGGGCATTTGCTGCAAACACTGAACTTAAAAATAGAGTTCAGAACGAACAAGAAGCAAAAGTCTTGGAGGCAAAAGATAAAGTTTTAAACCCAAGAAAATATCAAAGAGACACTCCTGTAACTCCTTGGAGAAGAAGAGCTGACGAAGCAGCAGCATCAGGAATCTAATAAATAGTAAAAAATAGGGGGAGAGTGAACCCGAGATGGCTGCAGAAATCAGAGTTGATAGGATTACAAGCAGAACTGGCATCAACACCTTAAGTTTTATAGGTGACGGGTTCTCCTTTCTTACCAATGTAGGCATCGGTACAACCAATACAACTGCTGCGGTTAATGCTGCAAATACTCAAAAGTTAAATGTTGGTATTATCACAGCAAATGATGTTTATGCATCTAACTTCTATATTGGTGGAAGTGCATTCACAAGAGGAGTTGGAATTCAATCCGCAGGTAATGTCATTGGATATGGATTCACAACATTAAACTTTGTTGGAGCAGGTAATACTTTTGCTGTAAATGGCACTACTGTTAATGTTAGTATTGCAGGTGGTGGAGGTAGTGGTTCAGAAGTTAAGACAATCGTTCAGACTACAAATGCAACGGGTGTAGGTTCATTTGCAACAGCAACCTATCGCTCTGCATCAGTTCTAGCACAAATCAATCAAGGTACTCAATATCAGGTTGGTCGTTACTTGATGATACATGATGGAACAACGGTGACTGTTGTTGAAGACGCAGCAGTTTCTACAGGAAGTTCAATGCTTGGCTCTTTTGCAGGAGCTATTGCAGGTACAAATGCTGAACTTCGTGTTTCAATGGTTTCTTCAGGTATTGCAACGATTACAACCAAGATAGACACAATTACGGTATGAGGTAAAACATTATGCCTGCTTATCGTATTGGTTTTGGTTCGGATTTTAATCTTTCAAATCAGTTTGTTGGTATTGGAACCACAACTGCTGATGTAAGATTAGAAGTTATTAATGTTCTCAAAGGTGATTTTAATATCACTGGAGTTGCAACACTCACATCCTATGGTGGTTTTGCAGCACAGAAACAACTGGGTGATGACGATACTATTACAGGAGAAGTTAATAGCATATCAGAAGATATTGTTGTCAGTGTTGGAAAGACTTTTACAGTTTCTGTTGGTGCAACGGTTTATCCCGGAACATTAGAAAGTGTCAGTATCGGAACTCACTTCTCATTTCCGAATGGTGGAATTGCTGCAAGACCAGAAGAACCAGTTGAAGGAATGGTTCGTTTTAATGATGACTTGAATACTCTTGAGTTTTATAATGGAGTTGAGTGGAGACAGTTTACAGTTGATGGTTCAAGTGGGCGTGGTGTTTTTGTGGGAGGTAGTGGTCCTGGAAATTTAAGAACACTGAAGTATATTAATATTGCATCCAGAGGAAACTCCTTAGATTTTGGAAGTTTAACATCTAACTGGTTGACTGGACCTTCCGCATCTTTTTCATCATCAACTCGTGGAATATTTGCTGGAGGTGGAGACAATACATCTGGTTCTAATGTTATTGAATATATTACTATTGCATCACAGGGAAATTCAATTGATTTTGGAGATTTAACTATTGCAAGAACTCAACCTGCAGGTGCATCATCTTCAACCAGAGGATTAATCATGGGTGGATATGTAGCTACACCTGGTATTCAAAATGTAATTGATTATGTTCAAATATCAACGATAGGAAATGCAGTTGATTTTGGTGATATTAGACTAGTCAACATACCTTTTGGTGATTCTGCTGCATCTCCAACTCGTGCAGTAATATTGGGAGGAACGGGTCCTGGATTTACATATCTTTCAAGCGTAGATTATGTAAATATTGCATCGAAAGGAAACTCTATTCAATATGGTGAATGGATTTTTGCCGGTGCATTTGGTTGTGGAGCGCAATCCAATTCAATTCGTGCAATCAAGGCAGGTGGATTTTCTTTTGCAACAGGTGGGGCAAATAGTTGTTCTTTGATAGGAGCAATTACAATAGCAACTGGTGGAAATGCAATTAATTTTGGTGATTTGAGAAATGGTCCGGGACAAGATAATAGAACTTATTTTGCGGGACAAGGTGGTGCTGCAAGTGCAACTCGTGGTATTTTTTATAATGGGGGTGAATCGACTACACCAACAAGTAGAGCAATTACATCCATTGAGTTGGAAACTGGTGGTTCTCCAACATATTTTGGAGATGCAGGACAACCAAATGAAAGATTCCATTCAGGTTTATCAGACTCTCACGGTGGTCTAGGAGGTTTCTAATATGCCTACAAATCGTTTCGGTTACTCTGACGACTTCGTATTAAACAACGGTAATGTAGGTATCAACTCTGCAATACCACAAGAAAAACTGGATGTCGCTGGTTCTGTTCGTGGTGATAATGTAAGAATCGCTGGCGTATCATCCTTCACAACTTATGAAGGTTTTCTGAATGCAAACCAAAACATCGTAGAGAACATTAACCTTGAAGCAGGACAAGGTATTACTGGTTCCTTATCTGGAGAAGTTATTGTAGGGACTGGTATTACCGTCACAGGTATTGGGTCGGCAACATCAGGGCAAGGATATATTGATAGTCTGAAAGTTTATAATACCTTTACGGTTCCAAGTGGTGGAACATTAGACAGACCATCAAAAGCAAAACCAGGTCAGTTGTATTATAACAGAGACTTTGCGACGATTGAGTTTTATAATGGAACGGTTTGGAGACAGGTTGATAATACGACGCAAAGAGGGAGAGGTGTTTTTCAAGGAGGAGATAGAGGTGGAAGTACCAGATTGACAATTATT
>Ga0222712_10004413_pt1 | contig 14721 bp, 9 predicted proteins | sample C33_657DmetaG_FD_165043 | JGI IMG/M metagenome (GOLD analysis project Ga0222712, IMG submission 165043) | Estuarine water microbial communities from San Francisco Bay, California, United States - C33_657D | ecosystem: Environmental > Aquatic > Marine > Unclassified | place: USA: California... | reverse complement strand
AACAGCAGGGAGGAAAACAACAATACATTTCGGATTCAAAACAATACTTCGGTCAATGGGCCGGCAAAGGTCCATGTGAATGGATATTCCGCATCCGTTCAAACTGTTCCTGGAAAACCATCTGAACTCTTTACCATTCCGTTAGATGCATTGTTCCCCGGAACAAATAAAATAAGCATTGCGTATCCCAATGGAAAAAAGTTCAATACCCAGCTCATCAACTGGCAAGGGGAAAAACCAGTAAGGCTTGAGACGATTGATCTCGTTGCTTTCTTTAACGACAAGGTTACGCAAATATTCAAAAACAAATACCTTTCGCCAAGGCCTGTTGCCACTACGTTGCAGTTGCCTTGGCAGGGCATAGGTGACTGGCCTCATCCGCATGAGAACGTTGAAGTGAACGACAGTGGTCTTCGGAAATTGGCGGGAGATAAAAACGAAATAGTATTGCCCAAGGGTATTCGTTTCAGCACCCCGGGAGAATCAAACAAAAACAATATTCTCTTTACTTCTCAGTGGGATAATTATCCTAAAACAGTAAACATTCCCTTGTCTGGTAATGCTTCCCATGCTTATTTTCTGATGGCCGGATCTACCAACACCATGCAGAGTCAATTGACCAATGGAGTGGTCATCGTGCAATATGCTGATGGATCTGCAGACAGCTTGGTATTGCGCAATCCTGAAAGCTGGTGGCCCATTGACCAGGATTATTTTACCGATGGATTTGCTTTTGCTCTTCAGCAGCCAAGGCCAATGCGGGTTCACCTGAAAACAGGAAAAATCGTTTCTGGAGAGGAGTCAAAGGCAAAATACAATGGCAAGAAAATTGATGGAGGTGCTGCTATAGTCTTAGACATGTTGGTTGATCCTGCAAAAGAACTGAAAAGCTTGACGTTGAAAACCATTGCTAATGACGTGGTCATCGGGATGATGGGGCTTAGTCTGCTTAGAGAGTAATTTTTTTTTAAGCGTTCTGTTAGTAGTAGAAAATTTCTTCTTTTCAATTCACCACAAAAACCTGATCCAATGGATCAGGTTTGCCGGAAAGTTGTCTGATGAGAAAACGGGTTGGATTACTCTGGTAGGCAATCACCAAAATCCAGGTAGATTTTGGATGGTTCGAAATTGACATTTTCTCCGTTGGCACTAACGACTACGAAAAACTTCAGGGTGGCGGCAACTTCTCTTCCGCTTCCCTGTTCAGTAAGCAGAACCCTGATTTTGAATTCTATCTTTTGGTGCTCATTAATGAAAGAATAATGACCAGAGGCAGAGGCCTTGACATTTGCCTGATATTTGTTATCTGAAAACAAGCCAACACCTGATAAACCCTGGCTGCTGATGTCAAGGTCATACCTGGCATTGTTTTTGTTTTCAACAAATGTGCCCCTTAGCAGCAGCCCACCAGTGAATTCAATGGGCTCGCCACAAACAGCAATGATGGTTGATCCATCGATTTTCAAATTCATGTGGTGTTCACCGTTGACTTTTTTTACAGGATTTACATCATTAGGAACAGGATTGACAAAGGCAAATGAAGCAAAGGTTAACAGGAAGGAACTCAGGACCAATAGTGACTTTTTCATGTTGATTGAATTTTTGAATGTGATGTTTTTACTTTCCGACCGTGCAAAAATAGCCTCATGGGTGTATCGAAATAAATGACAAGGCTCAGTCAAAATTCAAATACATGTCTTGCTTGCGAATGATGTTCAAATTTATTTCAGGCGATTGTTGAGTACTGATTTATGCGAATTTTCTGCTATCGCTTTGGCAATGAACTGCCCAAATGCTCTTGCGCTTTTTGGTCCGTTTGCAGTGATAATATTGCCATCCTGTGAAACCGCCAATCCGCTGTAGATCGCTCCATACCGCTTGATGCTGTCTATTTCAGTGGAGTAAACTGTTGCTTTTGTATTTTTCAGCAAACCAGATTTTGCAATGATGACTGGCGCGATGCAGATGGCAGCAACAATTTTTTCATCTGCATCCATCTCTTTTGCTATCCTGTGTGCATTGGCATTGTTGAAAAATATTTCACTACCAGGACCTCCTATAAACACAACACCGTCGTATTCTTCTGTATCGATTTCTTCGATGGCCATTTCTGCAATGGTTTTACCTCCCTTGCTTCCATAACATATCCCTTTTGAAATACTTGCTGTTATGGTTTTATGTCCTGCATCTTCAAGCTCTTCTTTGGTTTCAAAAAATTCTTCATCCCTGAAATCTTTTGGAGCGACGATGATCAATATTGGTTTCATATGTTTAAGTTTACACAAAGTTCCCTATCATTCATTGACAACAATTAATTTTCAAGAATTTACTATTAATATTCATTTTATGTATGAACACAAAAGGCAAAAACTAGCTCCCAAAAGGGTTTTTTACTACAGGGTATTGAACAATATATTAATTGTCATTTCTATTATTGCTGTTCTTTTGGTGGTGGGTACGGCTGGGTATTATTATTTTTCTCCTGGTGCAGCAATCATTGATGCTTTTCACAATGCTTCTATGATACTTTCCGGAATGGGTCCTACCTTGAAGACCGAGTTGACTTTTTCCGGTAAAATCTTTTCATCACTCTATGCTATCTTCTCTGGCATTCTATTCATTACAAGCATAGGCTATATCCTGGCTCCCGGTGTGCATCGATTTTTTCATAAGATGCATTTTGAGGAGTAGTATACCAGGCTGGCTCATGGTGTTGCGTCACTTTTCTTTTTGCCCATCATCTTAAACGCCTTGAGCAGGAGAAAAATGATGGCAGCTCCACCCAAAATACCTACCATTACGGCAGCGCCTTCGGCTCCACTGCAGGACAGGTCACAAGCCAGGGCAACAACCAGAAAGAGTAACCCAATTGATCCGATGATCAAGAGAATGCCAAGTCCAGTTTTCCCACCTTCGCTGTTCATGTTTATGGGAGAAAGCAAGGCTTTAACTTTTGATTGCAGAGTGCTTCTTTTTTCTTTCCTGCTTGTTATGTTTTTTTCAACCTGCTTTTCTGTAGGGTTTTCAATAGCAGAAGCTTCAGTTTCAGGTTGGGTTACTTTCACATAACATGCTTGCGCTGAAATGCTCCAAACCTTTTGAACTGGTTTCAATTCACTATTGAAATAATCATTCCCCAATTGAAGCATCATGATGAAAGTGGCCCCTGCCAGCATCAGGTCTGCCAATTTCTGCCGTTGATAAAATTGAATCTTGCTGTACCTGACCTTTTTTTCAGCTTTCATTGGGTAGATGATCAACCCAATACTGAACATCAAACAGGCAGTTAGGAATATGTATCCCGGTATGGATATTCCAAGATTGGTCAGGATTAATCCCAACAGGATGGCAAAAAGGGTGAGCAACAGATGTGATGAAACAATCAAAATCCTTGCAGTCCATGGATTTCGCTTTGCCCAGGTTGAAGTTTTAATGAGTAGATTCATATAAAAATATTCTGTTGGGTAAATTTATTTTTAATTGAAGATTACCGGCGATCTCATGGGCTGATTCATCTTTGTGATTTATATGATTGTCCTCATGGATTATTTTACTACATTCATCAAAATAATTACAATGAAAATATATTCCAGTTTCATTTTTTTGATGGTTGCTTCCATCACCATCAATGCCCAAGAAAAAGTTGATCTCAACATGATGGCCAAGATCCGTGAAGAGGGCATGGTGAAGTCTCAAGTCATGGACATCGCCCTTCATTTGACTGACCTCAATGGTAATCGCCTGGCCAATTCGCCGGGATACACCAAGGCGGCCAATTATGCGAAAAACAAACTGACTGAGTGGGGTGTTCAAAATGCAACCCTGGACCCATGGGGTGAGTTTGGCAAGGGATGGGAACTGGAGAAAATGTATTTCGCCATGACCGCACCTTATTACAAGCCCATGATGGTTTATCCCAAGACCTGGACCAGGGGCACAAAGGGATTGAAATCCGCTGAGGTATTGCTAGTGGACATTAAAGACTCAGTTTCCGTGATGGCTTACAAGGGTAAACTCAAAGGCAAGATTATTTTGCCGGACATGTCGTATGATTATGTGCAAAGCTTCAAAGCTGATGCGCAGCGTTATACGGATGATCAACTTGCCAAGATGGCTGAGGCAAAAGGAGTTCCTGCCCAGCAACAGAGACAGCCACGCGACACAGCTGCTATGCGCCGTATGCGCGAGCAGATGCAAAGGGGTGGTTTTGGTGCCATGCGTTTCCTGACCATGCTAAAAACCATGGCTGTGGAAGAAGGTGCTGTTGCCATGGTGAGTACATCATTGAAAAACCACGATGGTACGGTATTCGCCCAGGGTGGTGGAGCTTACAAAGGTGGAGATCCTGAAAACTTTCTGGACATGGCCATGGGTGTTGAAGATTACAATACCCTGTTGAGGATTGCAAAATCCGGAACCGCTGTGAAAGTGGATACTGAAGTGAAAACAAAATTTTATGCAGATGATCTTCAGGGATACAATGTGATTGCTGAAATCCCTGGAACAGATCCTGCATTGAAGGATGAGGTGGTCATGATTGGTGCCCATCTTGATTCTTGGCAGGCAGGAACCGGTGCTACAGACAACGCATCTGGTTCTGCTGTTATGATGGAAGTGATGCGCATCATGAAATCCCTCAATGTTCAGCCCCGCAGGACCATCCGCATTGGTCTATGGAGCGCTGAAGAGCAGGGTTTGTTGGGTTCCCGTGGATATGTAGCCAAGACCTTTGGTGGGAATGGCACGATTGCCAAAACGCCAGCACATGATAAGTTTTCTGCTTACTATAATATTGACAACGGTACAGGAAAGATCAGGGGTATTTACCTCCAGGGCAATGAGGCCTGCCGAAATATCTTCGCTGCCTGGTTTGAGCCTTTCAAAGACCTTGGTGCATCAACAGTGACCATCAGCAATACTGGCGGTACCGATCACCAGTCTTTTGATGCAGTGGGCCTTCCGGGTTTCCAGTTCATTCAAGATGAAATGGAATACGATACAAGGACGCACCACAGCAACATGGATGTATATGATCACCTGTCAGCACCAGATTTGAAACAGATTGCTACCATTGTGGCCGCCTTTGTTTACAATTCTGCACAAAGAGACGCCAAGTTGCCCCGCAAAGAATAGCCTAGCTTTGTCTTAAATTTTTTAATTATTTTCATCCCCGTTACCACCAGTTTCGGGGATGAATCATTTAAACAGGAAACCAATGAAAAAGCTTTTGCTCATTTGCTCTGTCGCAGCCGTATTTTTTTCTTGCAAACAAGGAAGTCAGGAGACTATTGATGCAAAAAATTATTTTGCGCAACAGGATTCAGGTATCCAGTCGGGCAATGTGAAATTTGTTGAGATTGAAAGTTTTGGCAAAAAATTCAAGGTATGGACCAAAAGATTTGGCAACAATCCCAAAACCAGGATCATGTTGTTGAATGGTGGGCCCGGTGCCACCCATGAATATTTTGAGTGTTTCGAAAATTTCCTTCCACAGGAAGGCATTGAATTCATCTACTATGATCAGTTGGGTTGCGGCCTGTCTGACAACCCCAATGATACCGCTTATTGGGATCTACCAAGGTATGTAGAGGAAGTGGAGCAGGTGCGCAAGGCACTGGGCTTGAACAAGGATAATTTTTACCTGCTGGGCCATAGCTGGGGAGGAATCCTCGCCATGCAATATGCATTGAAATACCAGGATCAAATGAAAGCGCTGGTGATCTCCAACATGATGTCCAGCTGTCCGGACTATGGAAAATATGCAGATGAAGTGCTGTCCAAACAATTTGACAAGACCGTCTTGGATAGCCTGATGGCAATGGAAGCCAGGAATGATTTTGCCAATCCCAATTACATGGGATTGTTGATCCCTAATTTTTACGAGAAGCACATTTTAAGGCTTCCTTCTGCTCAATGGCCTGAGCCAGTCAGCCGTTCTTTGGGAAAAATGAACCAGTCTCTTTACGTCACCATGCAGGGCCCCAGCGAGTTTGGCATTGCAGGTCGGTTGACAAGCTGGGATGTGAGCAAAGAACTGAACAAAATCCAGATCCCAACCTTGGTGGTGGGCGCCCAGCACGATACCATGGATCCTGAACACATGAAATGGATGGCCTCCCAATTCAAAAAAGGAACCTACCTCTATTGTGAAAACGGCAGCCACATGTCCATGTATGATGACCAGCAGACCTATTTCAAGGGTTTGATTGGGTTTGTTCATTCCGTGGAAGGACAGAACTGATCTCTTGCTTATATTGTGTACTAAATGGTGCACCATGCGATCCTTGTATATTTTCATTGCTGCCTCCCTTTTTGCAGTTAATTATCTTGTTGCACAGGAGAAGACCCTGCTTCAGGTACCTGGCAGAGCCAAGACTACTGTAGTCAACCCAAACGGAGTTTCCATCCTGCCCAGCGGCAGATATGTTGCACCTGTCGGAAAGGTTAGCATGATTACGCACGATCCTTTTGGCCTCACCATTTCTCCTGATGGTTCCAAGGCAGTTTCCCTGCACAATGGAGTTTTTACCATCTTTTACCTGGACAGGGATTCAATGGTCAGGGTTCCTGATTACAACAAAACAATTGCTTCTCCTTTTACAAAAGGATCATTGTTGGGCGCATCTTTTCACAAGGACAACCAAACGGTATTTTTAAGTGGAGGTGACAATGGAACCGTGATTGCTTATGACTGCGTGAAGCTCAGGGTCGTTGATACTTTCAGTTTGGATGGTAAGCTTGGCGATACTATTTTTCAGGACAGTTTTACTTCAGACTTGATCTACAATGCAACTGGAAATGAGTTGCTGGTGTTAGATCAGGCCAATTACCGGTTGGTCAGGATTGATTGTGAAACAAAACAAGTCAAGGCGTCCATTCCTGTTGGTCGTCTTCCTTTTGGTTTGGCATTGAGTCCGGACAAGCAAACTGCAGTAGTGGCCAATGTAGGGATGTATGCCTATCCGATGATTGAGGGCATTACAAAAGAGAATTATGACAGCATGCTGATCACACACCATCCTTATGCCCATAACAGCAAGGAGTCGATCAATGGTACTGTAGTTGAAGGGAAGAAGATTCCTGGGGTGGGTGATCCCAATGCACTTGAATCGATGAGTGTTTTTACCATTGATCTGCGTAGTAATACAGTGACCTCCAAATTGAAGACAGGATACTTGGTTGGCCAGATGTTGGAAGATGCGGAAGTGATTGGTGGATCCAGCCCCAACAGCATCGCCATCAATGGTCAATATGCATATGTGACGAACGCCACCAATGATAATATTGCGGTCATTGATTACAGGAAGGGTAAGATTGAGCGTCATATACACATCAAAGTAGATCCACTGCTTGACAGATTCAGGGGACTGCTTCCCTTTGGGATCACCATTTCAAAAGATGGTTCAAAGCTTTATGTTGCCTTGCTCGGGTTCAATGCTATTGCAGTTGTTGACACCAGAACCGATGCTACAGTAGGCCTGATTCCAACTGGCTGGGGGCCAACAAGGGTAAGGCTTTCCGCAGATGAAAAAGAAATGTACATCATCAGCTGCCGTGGATTGGGTGCCGGGCCGAATGGCGGGAAAAATTTCAAAGCTCCTGCCCAGGGTACTTATGTGGGGGACATTCAATTGGCAACATTTCAGCGTTTGATAATGCCTGACGAACAGCAATTGCAGGCGTATACCAACAATGTACTTGCCTACACTTTTGAAAAAGTAAATCCTATCAGGGATGATAATCCGATGCCTAACTACCCCGGGGAAAAAGCTTCACCGATCAAACACATCGTGTACATCACCAAAGAGAACCGGACATATGACGAGATGATGGGTCAGATGAAGACAGGTAATGGGGACTCAAGTATCGCCCGTTTTGGACTTGGGGTAGATGTTCGTGTGAAGCGAAAAGCTGACAAAGATGGTACGGCAGACAGCCTTGTATTGGCCAACGCCAACATAACACCCAATCACCACAAGGTTTCAGCTCAGTTTGCCTATTCGGATAATTTCTATTGTGACAGCGATGCTTCCATCCATGGACACCATTGGATGATGGGGGTGATTCCCAATGAGTGGGTTGAAGTCAATTCCAATACCAGCAAGACAGAGAAGTTTTTTTCTCCGGCAGCAGGTAGAAGATTTCCCGGGTCAACCGGAAGCATGGATCCTGAGGATTTTGCTGAAACAGGAGGGCTATGGGAAGCATTGGAAAGAAAGGGAATCTCTTTTTATAATTTTGGTGAGGCCAACGAAACGGCCCATGTCCGCGAGCAGTGGTATGATACGGCTACAGGCGCTTCACATGGCGTGATGGTGCCCATGCAAGATGCACTCTTCAGCAGAACCAGCCACAATTATGCAGGCTACAATACCAATATTCCTGACCAGTTCAGGATGAATCAATTTGAACAAGAGTTCACCAAAATGTGGTTGAAGGGAAAGGAGAAAATGCCCTCATTGGTTACCGTTCAGATTCCCAATGATCATACCGCATCACCCAGACCACAAGACGGATATCCCTATACACACAGTTATGTAGCAGACAATGACCTGGCTGTTGGAAGGATCTTGCATTTTCTCTCCAGAACCCCATACTGGAAAAACATGCTCGTTGTGATAACAGAAGATGATCCGCAGGGTGGTGTAGACCATGTGGATGCACACCGAAGTATTCTCATGCTGGCAGGCCCTTATGTTAAGCGAAATTATGTATCACATACCCACGCCAATTTTGGTTCAATCCTCAAGATGATTTACAATACCCTGGCTGTTCCATATGTAAACCAGTATGATGTTACAGCTTCATCCTTGCATGACTTTTTCACCAGCAAGCCAGACTTAACCCCTTATTCACTGGAGTTTCCGGACAAGCGTGTTTTTGATGCATCCAAAGCCATGAAACGCTACAAACGTGACATTGATTGGAGAAAAGTAATCCAGGGGCCAGACATGGATGATGAAGATGATCAGCGTGAGAAGCATTATAAAAACGAAAATGAGTAGTGTGATGCGTTGTATCAAATCAACATGGGTATTGTTATTTCTTTGTCAGTTTCCAGGACAGGCATTTTCACAGGAGAAAACGGATTCCATTGCTTCAATGGATGAAGTGACAGTAACTGCAACCAGGCGTTCTGCACAGTCATCAAAATTACCATATTCCATCTCTGTACTTTCGCGTGAGGATGCATCCAAGCAACTGTCTCGGACTGTTCCTGAATCACTCACTGGAATACCCGGTGTGTTTGTTCAAAAAACAAACCATGCTGGAGGTTCTCCTTTTTTACGCGGATTGACAGGCAATCAGTCACTGATTTTGGTTGATGGCATTCGCTTGAACAATTCAATTTTCAGGTATGGGCCCAACCAATACATGACATTAATTGATCCATTAATTGTAGAAAAAGTTGAAGTGGTCAAAGGAACAGGATCCGTACAATATGGTAGTGATGCCATGACAGGGGTTATCAATATCCAGACCACCGCATTGTCATTCATGGAAAAACCACAATGGAATGAAAAGGCTTCTTTGCGCGTGACTGAATCAGGAATGGAATTTTCTTTCAGGCCTGAACTGAAATATGAAGGCAGAAAATTTGCTTTTTTAATTGGTGCAAGCAACAAGAAATTTGGCGACTTGAAAGGAGGCGACAGCACTGGTTTTCAGGCACCTTCTGCTTACGCAGAAAAATCTTTTGACTTCAAGTGGATGAATGATCTTGGCAAAGGGTGGCAATTGACGGGGGCTTATCAATGGCTTCAGCAAACGGATGTTCCGGTTTACCATAAATATAAATTGGAGAATTTTGCGCTCAATACTTCAGATCCAATAGGACGGGGATTGGGTTATCTACAATTGAAAAAAGCCCTCAAATCAACTCACTTCAAATCCTTGGATATTTTTGTTGCGAACCAATTCATTGCGGAATCAAGGTTCTCAAGAAAAAATAATACTACTGTCACCCGATTTGAACGCGACAGGATCTCTACAAGCTCAGCTGGCATTGATTTGTATCAGTACTTCAACTCCCATTGGAATGCGAACACTGGTATTGAACTCTATACCGACAGGGTTTACAGCGAAAGAAAAGAGAATAATACTTCTACCGGAGTCAACACTTTATTGCGTGGACTTTATCCTGATGGCGCACGTTATGCAAACATTGCGGCATATACGCTGCACCATTACCAGATAGGAAAATTGCAATTGGAGGCAGGCATGCGCTACAACCGTTATATTGCAACCATCAATGAAGCTACCCTTGGAAAAGTAATACTCAAGCCGCATGCACTTGTTTTTCAGGGAGGGGCCAATTATGAATTGCTCAACGCTGTTTATCTGTATGCCAATATCAGCGACGGTTTCAGGGCTCCCAACATTGATGATTTGGGAACGTTGGGCATTGTAGATTTTAGGTATGAAGTCCCGGCTTACTCTCTCAAGCCAGAACGTTCCGTCAACAATGAAATTGGTGTAAAATACCTGAGAAGCTCGCTGAGCGGATCTTTGTCCATCTTCCGGACAACTCTCTATAACCTGATTACAAGAGTTAAGACAGCTGAGCGAATCAATGGATATGATGTTTATATCAAGGAAAATGTGGACAAGGGGTTTATTCGAGGATGGGAAGGGCAAGTCGTATACAAACCAACCAAATTTTTCAAAACCCATTTTTCTGCTACCAAATTATATGGACAGAGCCTTACCAAAAATCAACCACTCAGAAGAATTCCTCCTTTCAATGCCAGGGTAAGCGCTGAGTACGGGATGAAACAGTTTGTTGTATCTGTTTCATTTGACCATGCCTCACCACAAAGGCGCCTGGAGGCTGGAGATAAATCAGATAACCGTATCCCAGCAGGAGGAACGCCAGGTTTCAACCTCCTGAACATGCATGCGGCTTATCAGGAAAGTAACTGCTCATTCCGCGTTTACCTGAACAATATTTTTAACATTGATTACAGGACCCATGGGTCAGGTATAAATGGAATGGGCCGATCCATTTCCGCGATGATGGTCGTATCTTTAAATCAATAAACACGCTCAACAAAACCATAACATGATCAATCATTTTTTGAAAACAGCTTTTATTCTTTTGATGTTCGTTTCAGCATCAGCCCAAAAAATGGCAACACCCATCACTTTGCCCAATGGCTGGAAATTGAGCCCTGCCGGTAAATCTTTTGGATTGGGGGATCTTCCATTGAACATGGCATTGAGTAAGTCGGGAAAATACCTTGCTGTTACCAACAATGGGCAAAGTACACAGAGTATTCAGTTGATTGATGTGAAGGCAGAAAAAGTAATTGATTCCGTTGAAATTCAGAAGTCTTGGTATGGCATTGAATTCACTTCGGATGAACGGTTTATCTATGTTTCTGGTGGACATGACAACCAGATTTTGAAATATGAAATCACTGGTGGAAAACTAAAAGTGGTTGACAAGATCTCGTTGGGAAAGCCATGGCCCAACCGCATCGGGCCTGCCGGTCTCACGATTGATGAATCAAAGAACTTGATCTATGTTGTTACGCGTGAGGACAAGCAGTTGTACATGGTGGATCTTGGTTCCAAGAAAATCATTGGTCAGTTTGGATTGGATGCAGAGGCCTACGACTGTAAATTGAGCAAGGATAAAAAAGAATTGTTCATCACCTGTTGGGGATGTGACAAGGTATTGATTTTTGATCTTGTCAACAACCGTTGGATCAAACCCATCACTGTTGGTGACAATCCCAATGAAATGTTGCTTTCTGCTGATGGGAAATTGCTTTATGTCTGCAATGCCAATGACAACAGTGTTTCTGTGATTGATGTTAAAAACAAGATTGTCATCGAAACATTGGACGCTGCGCTTTTTCCGAATTCTCCGAGTGGTTCAACCACCAACAGTTTGGCCATTGATCCTGTTGCCAAAAGATTGTACATCGCCAATGCTGACAACAATTGTTTAGCTGTTTTTGACATTGCTGAAAAAGGAAAAAGTATTGCAAAAGGATTTATTCCAGTTGGCTGGTATCCTACAACCGTTCGGTACATCAATGGGAAAGTGTGGGTTGCCAATGGAAAGGGGATGACATCAATGGCCAATCCTTTTGGTCCTTCTCCCATCAGAAAAAAAGAGGATGTGATCCACCATGGTTTCCAGGTAAAGGATGCATCACAAGTGGAATACATTGGTGGATTGTTCAAAGGAACAATGAGCATTATTCCATCTCCAAAACAACCTGAACTGGAAGCATATACCGCTGCTGTTTACAGAAACTCTCCATACTCAATCAAGAAATCAGAAGTTGCTGATAGCCTCGCTCCAGGGTTTCCTGTTCCTGTAAAAGCTGGACAAAAATCACCCATCAAACACGTATTTTATGTGATCAAGGAAAACAGAACCTATGATCAGGTATTGTCTGATGTGAAAGGGGGAAATGGAGATACATCCCTCTTGTTGTTTGGAGAAAAAATCACACCCAACCAACATGCGCTTGCGAAGCAATTTGTTTTGCTGGATAATTTTTTTGTGAATGCAGAAGTCAGTGCCGATGGACACAACTGGAGCATGGGAGGTTACGCAACTGATTACCTGGAGAAGACCTGGCCATCGAGCTATGGTAGCCGTGGCGGTACCTATGGTGGAGAAGGAGAGCGTGAAATTGCCAACAACAAGGGTGGTTTTATCTGGAACAATTGCTTTCGCTATGGAGTAAGTTTTAGGACTTACGGGGAGTTCATGAGCAATGGGAATCCTACTGTTCCCATCCTCAAAGGGAACAACTGTAGCTATTTTCCAGAGTACAACATGAATATCCGTGATACCACCAGGGTTAATTTTTGGAAAAGGGAATTTGATTCATTGCTAGCCATCAACCAGGTTCCGCAATTCAATACCATCCGATTGGGGAATGATCATACTGAGGGCACTCGATTGGGTAGGCCTTCACCTTACGCCCATGTAGCTGACAATGACCTTGCGGTAGGAATGTTGATTGAAGCATTATCAAAAAGTTCTATCTGGAATGAGACAGCTGTCTTTATCCTCGAAGACGATGCACAGAATGGTGCTGACCATGTTGACGCCCACAGGAGCCCTGTATACCTCGCTGGAGGATTTGTGAAGCGTGGTTATGTAGACCACACCCCTTATTCAACCACCTCTGTTTTGAGAACAATGGAGTTGATCCTGGGCATGGGACCAATGTCTCAGTATGATGCAGCCGCAACACCCATGTGGCGTTGTTTTGATTCATCACCCAAAGCATTTCCATTCAAAGCCATTATTCCTGGTGTCAACCTCAATGAGAAGAGCACTGCCATCAACCAATGGCAGAAAAAGTCTGAACAATTCAATTTTGCAAAGGAAGACAGCAACAATGACATTGAGTTTAACAGGGTATTGTGGCATGGCATAAAAGGAGATATTCCTTTTCCAGGACCCCGCCGTGCAGGATTCCTGATGGTCAATGCCAAGGATGGTGATGACGATTAGTCTTGGAAGAAGTATGGTATGAATTGAAGCGAGAGCGGATTCCCGTCCTTTTTTCGTAAAAGAAATAATGCGTTTAGGGAAGTGTAGATTTGGTATTGAGGGTCAAATCGTCAATCCGAATTGCTTACCTTAGAGGCATAAAAAATCCTCTATGGTTCATATGCTGCGCACCAATAAATCCCTGGTTTTTCTTCTTTCCTTTTTATTTGTTTTGATCACGGATCTTTCCGCCCAAAAAAAAGGCACCAAATTGCCAGCAGCTCCCGCTGCCCCAGCAGTTGATCTTGAATCCTACTTCAAGCCAGTCCTGTGGCGCAACCTGGGCCATACACGTGGTGGCCGTTCAGTGACCGCAACGGGCATAAAAGGAAACAACCAGACCTATTACATGGGAACCACTGGTGGTGGTGTTTGGAAAACGGAAGACGCCGGCCAGAGCTGGAAAAACATTTCTGATGGCTATTTCAAGACCGGATCAGTAGGGGCTGTTGCCGTTGCCGCTTCGGATCCCAACGTTGTTTATGTAGGAATGGGTGAGCACGCTCCCCGTGGTGTAATGACTTCCTATGGTGATGGGGTTTACCGTTCCACTGATGCAGGTAAGACCTGGAAACACCTGGGGTTGGAGCTCACACGTCATATTGCCAACATCAGGATTCATCCCACAAACCCTGACATCGCCTATGTTGCAGCACAGGGTGCCTTGCATGGCCCGTCAAAAGAAAGGGGAATTTACAAGACCGAGGATGGTGGAAAAACATGGAAACATTTGCTCTATGTAGATGAGAATACAGGATGTGCTGATTTGAACATGGACATGAGCAATCCAAGGATTTTATACGCTGCCATGTGGGACCATCGCCGTTTGCCATGGGCTGTACAAAGTGGTGGAAAAGGATCCGGTTTGTACAAGAGCACGGATGGTGGCGAAACCTGGGAGAAAATCCAAAATGGTTTGCCCAAGGAATTGGGTAAAATGAGCGTCTCCGTTTCATTGTCCAATCCGAACAAAGTATATGCGCTTGTTGAGAGTGATACGCAGAAAGAGCAGGGTGGACTTTTTGTTTCAAATGATGCAGGATCCAGCTGGACAAGGATCAGCAAAGACCATCGCCTGATTTCCCGTGCCTGGTACTATATCGAAGTGTTTGCAGATCCAGTGAATGAAAATACCGTTTACGTTTTGGGTGCAGCAGGATTGAAATCTGAAGATGGTGGAAAGTCCTGGAAAAACA
>Ga0222712_10004411_pt1 | contig 14724 bp, 14 predicted proteins | sample C33_657DmetaG_FD_165043 | JGI IMG/M metagenome (GOLD analysis project Ga0222712, IMG submission 165043) | Estuarine water microbial communities from San Francisco Bay, California, United States - C33_657D | ecosystem: Environmental > Aquatic > Marine > Unclassified | place: USA: California... | reverse complement strand
AGAAAGCGCCCCTATCGCGCCAATGGCGATTCCAACTGGGCCCAGCGCGGCGGCCGCGCCTTGAGCCCCCGACGCCAACCCGCCCATTGCTGAACTAAGGCTTCCAAGCGCGTTGGCGGATCCACCTGTAAAGATCCCGCTGAAACTAGACGCCAATTTGGAGAAGGTTCCACCAAGCTGGTTGGTGGAACCCTGCAACGAACCAAGAGAACTCCGGATCTTGTTGATTCCGGCATCAAATGCTCCGGTTGTTGCCCCAAAGCTGACGTTTACGTCTGCACTCATATTTGGCCCCCGGTCGAAGCGAACATTCGCTCAAGTTCTTCAAGATTCCCTATTTCGTCTGATTTACTCTTAGAACTGGGTTTTATCAATCCAAGATAGCCAGCAACAGCAATGTAAACAGGGGGGCCGAATCGCTTCCAATGATCCTGCATCGCGTAATAACGGGGAAGGGTCCACCGCTCCTCGACTTTTTCCCAATCGCCGCCGGAACAACCAGCGGCGACCAGTTCAGAAATTATTCGGTCGAAGTCGCCGTCGAACGCTTCTTTCGACCTTTTGCTTCCCCCGACGGGGTGTCGCCCGTCGTTTGAGCAAAGCCGGATTCTACCATCAGATCCTGAATCGCCAAGTTCAGGCTGGGGATCTCATCCGCCCGCATGTTCTCTTCGATCCAATCGGCAGTATATTCGGGGTGTTCGCGTTCAAACGCGGCGGCCAGAACCTCAATAACGATCTCAGCGGCGGCAAGGCCGTTTTCGATGGTTGGTGTGTTGAACTGGTCCAGCTTGCTAATCAGCGGCCAGATCCGCTTGATTGCTTTGAAATTAAGGGGTGGGATCGAATGTTCCACACCGCCAATCGTAACCTTGGCCATGTTATTTTCCTTATTTTGAGGTGTGGTAGTGAAGACGCCGCTGGGACACCGCCTTCACTACCGACCACCAATGTTTCCCAACGGTCCAGTTGACGGTTACGCGCCCCCGCCCGTCGCACTGGTGGTACTCATGTAGCCGATCCGATTCAGATCGTCGGCAAACGCCGAGAAGCTGATTTCGCTGATCAAGTGATCGTCCTGCTTGAGCGGGAGCGAAAGTTTTTCGGTCGTGATGGCGTAAAGCAGCATGGTGAAGACCTTGCTGTTGTACGTCTGCGAAGCGACCAACTGGAACTTAGGAGTCGTACCCATAAGTTGGTTGTTGATGTTCAACGTACCGCTGCTGGCCGTGGTGGCCGTGTAGAGGTAGTTGATCAGAACCGCAGCCGATGCCTGTGCGACGTTAAAGGTGTAAACACCACCTGACGAAACGCTGTACTGGCCAGCCGATGGACTTGAAGCGACTTGCGTCAGCGGCTGACCCGTTGTGACCAATGTCACGCCGAGATCCAGAGAGAACGCAGCCGCGTTAGCCACCGTGATGGTGTAAGTCGATGACGCCGGAACTGAACCGGCCTCATTGATGGCTTGCTTCTTTTCGCTGTTGCCAGTGACCGTCTGACCGAAGAAAATCGTGTTGAACGCGGCAACGTCGATGTTGCCGGATCCGATCTTTCCTTCGATCTTGGTCTTGCCACGGGCAACATCCAGTGGGAACTGGTATTGGCCGTAAAGCATTTTGACGTCACCCGAGAATTCGACCGATACGTCTTGCAACGCACCAATACGAAGCGGGTTACCGCCACCTTGCGGGACGCTGTAAAGCTGCCCGGTACCAAACACATACTGCGTCATTGTTTGACCTCCTTAGTTATGCCCAAAATAAGGGCGGGCAGCCCATCCATGAAATGGTTCCAAGCTGGGGTGTCGGCGCTGAAGGTGCTATTCCGAAGATGGGAAGCAATCCAAGCGTCAATACCAGCCCTAATTTTATCCTCTACCACATCTGTAACGACGATGGCAGATACTTCGTCAACAGGTTCGTCATTCGTTAAAACTACATCTTCAACGACTTCGGGGGTCAAACCTTCGGGTTTTTCGGTAGCAGTCTTTTCCATAATCATATCCTTTAAGGCACCAAGATCTTGATCGGAATCACAAGCATCGCCTGATCGTCAATATCGCCGGGATCCTTGAAAATATCACCATCAAAATAGCAATGATAAACCAGACCGCCTAGCGTATTTCTTTCGTCAGGATAACCTTCGTCTGTGACCTTTGGGGCAATGGCCGCCTGTAGGGCGTCCAGAATCTGGTTGTTCTTGACCGTTGGGATGCTCTTTGGCTGCTTTCCAGCCACATGATAGACGATCCATTGAGCCTGAAGGACAAACTTGTAAGGCATCCGCGACACTTGGCTTGCCGTTTCGCCGTGTTCGGACTGCCCCAACCACGGCTGTTCCTTGTCTGGAACGTCGCTGAATAGTTTGATTCGGCGGGTGCGGCTCTTAAAGTTTTCCCAAATAGGCGCATTGTCGGATCCGACGTTCCACCGAACGTCGGACGTTATAGCAAAAAGGGCTTCGAAGATCTCTTCCCTGTTCACTTTTTCATCGCCTCCTGAGCGCCTTTAATCACGGCTTGTTTCATGCCGCGCTGGATCTCGCCCGACATATCATTAAGCGCGGATCGCAGGAAGGACCTTTGCGGCATTTTAGAGCCCGGATGATTTACTTCGCGGGCGAACACTTGGTTGCCGTTTTTGCCCATGAACGCCAACATCTGGGCCTTCTTAGGAACAATCAAATGCGGTGCGGTCTGGCCGCCAAATTCGTGAATCGCCGCGTACTTGACGTCGCCTGACGAAAAGACCGAGCCCACAATGGATTCGGGCGTATCCACGACCTTGGAAGCAATCGACCGAGCCAAGCGGCCGCTGATTCGGTTCAAAACTTGCCCGTTTAGCTTGTTCGTCTTGACGTGCTTTTCCAGCTTCAGAGTCAGCATTGTGATCTTTAGCTTCAGCGATTGGTGGACAGCCAAAGGCAATCGGTCCAGCCTAGCCATCAATTCACGGTCGCCCGTCAAGGTGACATTCAAAAGCATTAGACCGGAACCACCCGCTTGTAAGGGTTCAAAAGTTCGCGAATGTAAGGCGACATTGAACGGATGTCGTAACTGACCGTCTCTTGACCGCCCAGCGTCTTGCTGTTCAGACCGATACGATCTTGGGCGCGGTAGCGTTCGCCAACCAGTTCCCAAACGGCCTGTTCGACGTCGGGCGGGACAAAGCTGTAGCTGATCAAAACGGTGGCGTTGTTTTGAGCGGAGTCAAAGCTGTAAAGCCCATCTTCGTCCACGCAATACTGCATGGGGGCCAAGTCGGCCGGATCCACATAAACCCGAGTTAGCGCAGTGCCGTTCGAAAGCTTAACCCCATCGTCTTCCAACCAAGTGTTGTTGGTTTGGGCCTGATAGAACCCATAGGCGTTGGTGATTGTGTGGCTTTCATTGCTCTTCAGATAGCCAGCGCGATAGCTGACATAGACCGAAGACCGCTGGTGTGGGAAGACCCGACCAAAAAGCGAAAGCCGTTGCTGGGCTGGGGCGACATTAGGGGATTCCAAAACAAAGCCGTCGGCAAAGGGGGTGGTGATCCCGTTACCCGTCGCTTCTGCAACGGGAACACCATTGAACGATAGAGCAAGGACATCAATTGCCGGATACTGGCGAAGCATCATGTAACTTTTGCCGTAACCGTCGTACATCTCGTTGTACTGGGTTGCGGCCATGCTGTCGCGCTGCATGTAGTTTAGGGCGAACCGACTCGCGCTCTTGATCAAGAGTAGCAAATAATCGTCAGAATCAGTGTTTGACTCGTCAATCGCCAGCCACGCCTTAACGTGATCAAGAGTGGTCAGTTCAATCCCATTAGCCATTAGCCGTCGCCTTGCTCAAGAAAGGACTGAATAGCGGTCCAAGCTTCGCTTTTTGAACTGGCCGTGCTGATCGCGATTCCGTTCTTACGGAGCCATTCGATCATGTTTGGCCGTGTCATATCTTCCGTCGGAACTTCTGTTCCGTCCACGCTGTTGGCCAAAGCCGCCTGATCTTCGGGGGAAGATGCGGCGATAGCGGCTTCAACAGCGGCTTGATGAATCACAGCGTCGGGCACAGTGCCGCCAAGGGCTGCAATCTCAGGAATGTGATCTGAGTTTTCGACTTCGATTTGGCCGTTTTTGTCCGGCGTATAAACAAAATTATCAACCACAATCTGGCTGAACTGTTTAGGAAAATTCATCTTTGTCATTGTTTTTGCTCCCAGCAATTAAAAGGAAGGGGCGGCGGTGACTTCCAAAACCACCGCCCCCAACTCATTTAGGCTGCAATGCTACCGATCACGCGGCTGCAATGCCACCGATCACGCCGAGGCTCGGCGGGAAGAAGTGCTGAAGCACTTCGTCAGCATATACGCCGTATTCGTACTTACGCGAACGCAGCGGCCATTCGATCTGGTAGTAGTCCTGACGGGTGCGAACTTGCATCACGTTGCCGACGTTCGACAGCGGGTAAGGCAACTTCGACGTGGTCATCAGGATCGTACCGGCTGGCATGTTCGGGTGGATACGGACCGGAATCACGTTGCCACCAGCCATGCTGAAGCGGTTGAGGTACTGCTTGACCATCACACCACCGGCAACCATGCCTTCCTTCATATCGGCCGTGAAGCGCAGATTGCTGCTTGCACCACCGGAAAGGATAAGCTGGCTGATCGACAGTGCTTCCTGCGAGGAAACCCAGATGCAATCTGGGCTCAGACGGAGGTTGTCCCAGAACGACTTGAGAGCCGCGTCGATCTGAACGATGCCGCCTTCGCCGTCGCCGGTCAGTGCCGCACCACGAAGGTTCGAAACATACGAACCCGAACCCGACTTGTAAGCCTGAGTGATCAGACCGTCGAACGAAAGCGCGTTTACGCTGTTGTCCGCCGCAAATGGGGTGATGCCTTGCGTACCAGTTGCCGCAGCGAGGATGTCCACAGTTGGAACCGTGGTGATCGCGCCGAGGACCGGAGCCGAAGCGTGCCAGAACCAAGCGTAAGCAACCGCACCGTTGACAGGAGTAACCGTTGCGCGGATCCCCTGAACCGAGGTGCCGCCAGCCAGCGTGATCGAAGCCTGAGCCGACACCTGAGCCGAACCGCCACCGAAGGTGTCAGTCGAGCCGTCGGCATTGGTGCGGGTAATCGCGCCAGGTACGCCACCTGTGACCGAAGAGTTGACAAAACCTTCAAGGGTAATGGCAACGCAACGAACAAGGATCGTGCTGTTCGAAAGGGCACCACCGCTGGTGAGAGCGGCAAGCGTTGGGGTTGGGGTGGTGCCAAGAGCAACCGAGCCGTTACCGCCGAGCAGCAACAGTTCTTCGCCAAGCATCAGCGATTCCAGACCGGTCTTGGCGGCGATGGCGCGAACGTCATCAAAGCCCTGACCCGCGTACTGGGCTTCGAAGTCCACGTTGGATTCGATGCCGATGCCCTTATAGGCGGCGGTGTAGTCGGCAGTCTGAACAGCCTGAACGCCACCACGGTTACCGCCCGAAACGCCGATACGGACGCCGGTCGAGTTGATGGCAGTGACAGCGCGCCAGTTAGCCTGAATGCCGCCCTTGCCCGATACGCGAGGAATCTCGTTACGCAGTGGGGTAAGGACCGGATACAGGAACTTTGCGCCTGGTTCGAGGTCGTAAGCGGTAAGGCCCGAAGTGGCCGAACCGGACTGAGAGAAAGTGGACTTGGCCAAACCTTCAGGCAACCGGGGATCTGAGATCGGTGCCGCGAAGGATTTGGTCAATGCGTCCTGCAATTCAGCAACAGCATTAGTCATGTCAAATTCCTATTCTAAGCGGGTTGACGGCGGGGTGTTCCGTCGGGTTTCCCCAAAAGGTTACCGTCCCCGGCGACCTACCTTGGCTCTTGCCCCAGCTTATCGTCTCCGAATCACTTTGAGCAAGAACCGTGGATTTCGTTAGAGCAACGGACGCCCACCCTTTTGAGAGATCCGGATAGCCAGATCAGCCAGTTGGTCAGGCGTCATCTTGGAAAGGTCCAATTCCGAAGCCGTAGCTTCAGACTTTCCAAAGTCCGCGCTCTTCTCAACCACCATCGTCGTGCGTGGCGCGCTCGGCATTGGGGTTGCTTTGATCGTTTCGATGTCAGCCATCAGCGATTTGAGCATCGCCTTAGCTTCTTCCATTTCGCTACGCTGAGATGCGAGATCCGCTTTCAGCATTTCGTTTTCGGATTCCAGCTTGTCGGCCTTGTCAGCCTTGGCCATTTTCTCAGCGGCAAATTCGGCATCTTCCGAAACACCAGCCGTGTCATCCATCTTGGCGCACTTTGCACCCATGGCGAGAGAATGGTCATGAACTTTCTGGATCCGGCTCTTATCGCGACCGCTGATCTGAACAGCTTTAGCAAAATCAGCCTTTTCCATACCGGCCGAACCGGCGGCCATGGTCAGCATCTCTTCGACTTCGACTTCGGCGTTTGAAACCTTCATGCGTTCGACCAGTTCACCAACTTCCTCGGTGACCAATTCGATCATGATCGTAGCCAAAGATGCAGCCGCGTCTTTCAGCTTGGCAGGAACCTTAGATCCGTCGCCTTCCCATTCGGCTTCGCTGTTAAGGCAAGCCTGAACGCAAGCTACGTCCTGAAGAATGTGAGCCATCATGCCGACTTCGTAAAGCCCCTTGGCCAGCGGACCCTCGCCCGTGGTCAATTCAACAGCCTTAGTCAGATCGCCAAACGCGGTCATCTTTTCAACCGAAGGTGGACCAGCTTCGTCGATCTTATCTGACCATGCCATGATTACGCGGTTCTTGACCCGTGCCAGATCTTCGGCGCTGTACAGCGCTGCGGTATCGGCCTTTGAGACATAGTTCCACGATGAGCGGATGTGCTGTTCGGTATCAAGCGGGAAGCGTGGCTTCTCATCGCTAAGATAACCCGGATCCGCATACTTTACGTCGCCATATCCGCCTTCTGGTTTTTCGCCAGTGTCGGCCTTGAGGACCGCGACTTTGTCAGCGGCTTTTTTAACAAGATCCGAAAGCGACGGGTCAGTGATCGACTTTTCGTGAGCGATAGCGTCACCCTTCTTTGCGAAGGTTTCGCCGTCGCTGGTCTTCCAAACCTGTTCCAGTTCCGGCTGATCAGACTTACCATAGGCTTCTTTTTCTTCGCCCTTGGCGGCCTTCTCTTTTTTGGCCTTAGCGTCTTCGTCTTCGTCGCCGTCAGCATCGCCTTCGGCGGCTTTGTCTTCGTCAGCGACCATGTCGGCTTTGACGGCTTCGTCTTCTTCTTCTTCCTTGGCCTGTTCCTTTGATTCCGAATCAGGCGATTCTTCGTCAGCACCGGCCGTTTCAGCAATGGCTTTATCGCGGGCTTCGCCGTCGAGAGGTTCGCCGTCTTCTTTTTCGGCTTTACAAGCCTTTCCGAGATGGGCTTCGATCAGCGCTTCGCTGGCCGCTTCCGAAAATTCAAGCCAATCGGCGTCGGTCTTACCGGCGGCCTTGGCCATTTCGGTGGCTTTTACGACAAGTTCGTCGTTCGTAGGAATGTAGTCGGTCATGGTATCGTCTCCAAGCACAGTTTTGAAGAGACGGTTTTCAACCATGCCGTCCTTCTTGATCATCTGAAAAGTGGCGGTGGGAATGCAAGGTTTATCGACAAGCGAAACTTCCACCGGATCCGCAGTGTAGCGGGTGGACTTGTCACCTTCTTCCGATTTTTCAATCCAGCGCTTGGCGTACCGGCCCCCAATAGAGAATCCGGTGTAAACACCTTCAAGAACTTTGTTCCATTCGTTTTCGTCAACGACCTTAGCGCAACATTCAATGCGCTTGGCCTCATCGTTAAAACCAATGTCGGTAAGCTTACCAGCGGCAACGGAACCGTGCATGGTTCGGACGTTACCCTTGGACTTGCCCCCGCTGGTATCAAAAGCATGATCGGACCACTTTTCGAAAAGCGGTTTGGACGATTCATAGTCGAAGATCTCGCCGGAATTATCCAGAACCTCTTCGGCCATGATGCCATAGACAAGGCGCTGTTCCTCATCCACTTTGAGAAGTGGTAGGAAAAGACTGAAATCTTCGGCGCTGTTGCCCATACTGTGGTCCCCGTTTGTCCTAAATTACCCGACTTTGTGCGGTTTGAAAACCACCTTTGCGCTATTTAAGATTCCGAAGCTTATAGATCACCTTGAGGTAGTTCTCAATAAGCGCGTCAACAAGATTCGCAACGGCCGTTTGCCGCTTCGAAATCTTGTCGCGGTTGACTTCGATCCAATCGACTTCTTCTTCCAAATGATCAAGGATGTTGCCGGTGTAAGGCGGAAGAACGGGCACTGGGCCCACCAATTCAAAAGCACCTTGGTACGCCTCAACAATGGTGTCGATGCTTTCGACGATCCCATCGTAGAATTCGCCCAAAGCCATGTGCTGAGAAAACGATTGGGTGCGCCAATGCTCAAGGTGAACCAGATTGCGGGTCAGAAACACCCGTGCGATGAGATCTTCAATCATTTTGGCACTCCGGTTGTGCGGAATCCAATCCGCCGGTCATAAGTTCAAGGTTTGCCTTAATCCTTTCATCGTCAGGATTAAAGCCCAAAGCTAGTTTGGTTTGTTCAATAGCTTGATTGGTCAACCCTAAATACCAAGCGGCGATACCGGCATAGTCGTGAGGTTGCGCGCCCCAGACTTCGGGATCCACAGTATAGACCAGTTCACGGTCGGTGATGGCCAGTGCCGACATCGCGGCCCCATAGCATTCGGCCCACATGTGCCGCTGGTACGCCAGCTTGGCAATCTCGCACCAAGGTTCTCGGGTGTTAGGAGCCTCAATCATAGCAAGGCGCGCACAACGCATAGCATTGTTCCAATCGCCCAATTCAGAATAGCAGCGCGACATTACCCTGTACGCATAGCAGCGCTCGTTAATCCAATTTGCACTAGGTAATGCCAAATACCGATTGCACTCGAAAATGGCCTTTTCCCACTGCCGATGGAACGACAATTCGCGGGCATAATAAAATGCGTTGCGCGGGTCATGCGGATCTTCCTGAACCGACATTTCTAAAAGCGGTAAATACTGGCCACGGCTCTTTGTTGGGTCAGGCTTGTGGATCACCATCAACATGTCAGTTTCGGCGTACTTTTCGTTGATCAGATACGGAATCGGATACTCATGGCATGGATGCGTCCAACGATAACCATGTCGAGCGTGGATCTTTTCGTATTTGAACACGATGCCCGCGCCCCAATCAAAGCCATAACGTAGACGGGTAGTACCTTCGGTCCAGACCCGTTCGATCTCTTCACGCCAACCTTCCTGAAGTTCTTCGTCGAGATCCAAGCTGACGCAAATGTCGATGTCGCGTGGGATCAGCGAAAGGGCCGCGTTGCGGGCGTCATCAAAGCGCCAAGGGGTGATGCAGATCTCATGAACCTGAGCCCCGTACTGTTCGGCCAGATCTTGGGTCCGGTCTGTGGATCCCGTGTCGGCGATTAGAATCAGATCCGCGTCTTTGGCCGAGTTGCAAAAACGCTCGACAAACATCTCTTCATTTTTGGAAATGGCGTAAACGCAGATCTTCAGCGGGATTGGCTTATTGCCATAAATGTAAACGCCTATCTCACCTTCAATGGTCACGCTGAGTGGGATGCCAAAAGCTTCGCGCACCATTTCATCTGACCAATTATCAACGACGTGTTTTTCGTATGGATTCCCGTCATATTCGTCTTGTGGGTAATGGCCAATCGGAATGCTAATGATCAGGTAATCGCAGCATTTCCTCAACTTTTTAACAACTTTGACCGCCTCGTCAGCGGTCATATGCTCAAGGATGTCCCCTAGTATTGCAACAGGCCAGTGCTTGGTGGGTTTCCATTTACGGACATCTTCAAGGGCAACGCTATTGTATAGGTTGGCCAACCCATATTGCTCAAAATAAGGCTCCCACACCTCAACACCGTCCCATGCAACTTCGGGAAAAAGCTTTGCGTAAGTGCCTGATCCGCAACCTAAGTCTAAGCCCGTTTGAGGTTTAATCCGCTGCATTAGTTTTCTAATGGCAGCTTTTCCGTTTTGAGAACTATATGGCATCAATAAAATCTTACCGTTTAAGCCGCTGGCGTTACCCATGGTAGCGGTGGCGTCACTACAGGCGGATCCATCTGGTCAGCAATTTGCTGCGCCACATTAGCCTCATAGCTTGCAACTTGCTCTTCGCCAAGGGCGGCTTGCACCCAGCCGATCACCTGTGCTTCTGTTAGATCTGCATATGGTGTGAAAGGTGCATCCGGATCGATGCTGACGTTCTGTGAGCCGTAGACACTACCAGAATAGGTGCCGTCCGTTCCAGAGAGAGTCCAATGGACGTTGAAGACCACATCGGTTTCGCCGCCTTCTTCAGGGTATGCGTCCATCTGCACAACAGCCCAAGTGTTTGTAATCGTCATGCTTGTGTTCCTTCCGTAATTTCTACCCAAGCCAACGCGGCTTCGTCCCAATAATATGGCTTGCCGTCATTTGGGTGCGGCGTAGGTGCATCCCACAGGCAAGTATCCTCGTTAAGCGTCCATGATGGGAACGGCAATGGCGGTATAAACGCATCGCGCATTGAATCGTAGGTGTAGCCGACACCAGCATAGTTCTTACGCAGCGGACGTCCCTCGGGATGTTGACCACCCCGCGTGTTGTACGATGTCTGCACCCAAAGCGATGGGTCGCCAAACATGCGCGTGTCGATAACGTCCTGTTCGATGACAAGCACTTCTGTGACAATACCGTCGATGACTTTTGCGAAGTGGCTCACGCGGTATAACTCCCAGACGAAAAGAACTGAATAATGGTGTTTGATCCACTGGTCGTGACCGTTGGTGAGCCTGTTGTAATACCTGTATAGCGCGCAGTTGGCACAGAGATGATCACTATGCCAGAGCCACCAGCGCCGCTGATTCTTGTATTTTGGTTTGGTGGTCCGCCACCGCCGCCGCCACTGCCTGAGTTAGCCAAGCCGGGTTGACCATAATAACCGGCCGTTTCGATGCCGCCATCACCACCACCGCCAGATCCACCCATGCCCGTTGGTTCGTAACCGCCACCGCCGCCACCGCCAGCGCGTGTGACTGATGTACCTGTGATCGACGATGCAAGACCATTACCACCATTCGCACCGGCTGAAGCGCTAACGCCGGGTGCATTGTTACCAGCCGCGCCAGCGCCGCCGCCTCCGCCACCAGCCCCTGAAAAACCGGACCCAGTACCGCCGCTGTTACCCTGACCGGATGTGCCACCGCCGCCGCTACCACTTGGGTACGCGCCGCCGCCACCGGAGCCGCCGCTATATCCGAAATAAAATCCGCGCTGGCTTCCGCCACCACCACCACCTGTTGAGGTGACACTTACGCTCGTCCCCGAAAGGGATGAGTTTGATGCACTGTTTCCTGCGACTGATCCAGAAACACTAGCGCCACCGGCACCGACAGTAACGGTGTATACCGCGCCAGAGGTTAAAGTGGCAGTGCTTTCAAGATAGCCACCCGCGCCGCCACCGCCGCCATCATCTCCGCCCCCGCTACCACCGCCAGCGATGACCAGATAAGACGCCGAGTACGGGCTGGTATCTTTAGCACCAGCGCCAAGCAGGGCGCACATAATACCTGTCATCAGGTAACCCCTGCGCCAGATACGAACCAGCGGTTTGTGCCGACCTTGAGGACCGTAACCACCGCGCCGATTGCCAGTGTGCGAGTACCAGTTGTCGCCCCGCCAGTGCCAGCAAGAACCAGTGTTACGCCAGAGGCCGGAACCAATGTGTGAAATTGGTCCTCAACAACAATTGTAATCGCCGTGCCGATAGGGAAGGCTGTGGTCGCGTTAGCCGGGATTGTGATGTTGAAGTTAGCTGCCGTAGCGTAAATGTGCTTGCCCATGTCGGCCAGCACAAGCGTGTAAGCAGATGTCTGTTGGTTCTGCGGCAGACCCTTGTAGCCGACAGCGTCAGCTAGGTCGGCGGATATGATGCCGCCTGTGGCAACTATGCGGAGGCGTTCTACAGGTGTGGTATCACCCGCCCGCACAAAAAAGCGAAGGTTAGAACTTATGTAGTTTGCATCGTCAGGGAAGAAACCTATCGAACCAATGTTTTTAACAGTTCCGACTGTATCCGTGCCTTGGAAAAGCGCGGAGGATGATTTGGTGGTGTTGTTGCCAGTATTGCTGTTACGCAAGAAAACGGGGGTAGCGCCCGCTGAGTTGTCTTCACGGGCAAGCACATTACCAACTACATCCAGCTTTACACCCGGCGCACTCGTGCCAATCCCGACGTTTCCACTGCTGTCGATGCGTGCGCGTTCTGTACCGCCAGTACGGAAAGTCAGGTAGGAGTTACCGTCCACGAACATGGCGCTGTCAGTCCCAGAACGGCCAATCGCCCCAAGGTAAGTATCGTCAGAACGACGAAGTACAAGGAAGCTGTTGCCATTGCCGGATGCGTTGTTGTCGCGCATGTTGATAGCTTGAGTGATACTACCGCTACTGTTGAAAGCGACAAGCATCTGTTCATTGCCGATGCCAGTTGTGGAGTTTAGGAATAGGCGTCCACTGCTGTCGATGCGCATGCGTTCGGAGCCAGCAAAGTTACGGAAGACATGGTTGGCCGCGTCGTAATAGTTATCACCACTGAGGTCTACATATAGCTTACTTGCACTACCTATTACTGTCAGTTTTGCACCCGGCGAACTCGTACCAATCCCGACGTTGCCGCCGTTCACGAGGCTCATGATTGGAGAGCCGGGAGCGCCCCCCGAAAGAACATCAAGCTGGGTGCCTGTCGCTTGAAGCCGCATATCCCAGCCATTGCCGACTGGGCGGAGCATGAGGTAGTTGCCGTCCCTGATTTCCGTAGTGCCGCCAGTAATCGTCAAGCGGCTGCTAGGCGAAGACGTCCCAATCCCGACGTTACGTGAGTTGTCAATCCGCATGGCCTCAGTGCCATTCACATTCCAGCTATGGCCATTGAAGTTGAAATAGGTTGAATACCCGCCGTTGGTGGCAGAGACGCCGTTATTGGTGTCTCCAATATACATATAGGCTGTCTGACCTGATGACCAGCCAGCAGCAGGGATGATAAGTTGCGCGCCTTGAACTGTCAGCTTTTGGCTAGGCGAACTCGTACCAATCCCGACGTCCCCACCAGTAGTAATGGTTACGCGCTCAGTGTATGTGCCCGCTACAACTTGGCTGATTTTATACGCATGGTCTGTACCTGACCGCTGCCCAGTGAACCATTCAGCAGTGGATCCGCCATTGTACGTCCAATAGCCCGCTTGACCACTGACGTAACTCGCAACGATACCATTAGCCTCTAACTTATAGCTAGGGTTGTTCGTACCAACCCCGACGTTGCCCCCAGAGAGGATACGCATTCTTTCTGCTGCGTTTGTCTTAAAGATCATCGGGGCTGCGCCCTCTTGCGAAAGCACCATCCCGCCAGTACCGGCGTTAATGATGTCCATACCGCCGTTTGTCCCACTATACCGAACAATCCGGCTGTTAAAATCTTGTCCAGCAAGTGCGTGAAGGTCGATGTAGGAAGCGCCAGCCGCCGAGCGGTTTGCTCCAAGTTCTAGCCGAACGTCCCCTGTGGAAACGCCGCTACCAGTGATTATGGTGCTTCCAAAATTAGCATCACCATTTACATCTAGCTTATATACTGGCGAACTCGTACCAATCCCGACGTTGGTGCCGTCAAACACAAAGTTGGCTGATCCAGCAAGGGATCCGCTGCTATTGTATTGAACTTGCGTGTTACTGCCGCCAATCGCTGGCGTGGCACCCGTGGGACCTGTTGGGCCGCCAGCGCCGGTCGGACCAGCGACGGTCGAAGCTGCACCTGTAGGGCCGGTTGGGCCCTGCACACCCTGAGCGCCTGTTGGCCCTGTGGGACCTTGGATACCCTGCGCGCCCGTTGGCCCTGTCGGTCCGACATTACCTTGCGCGCCCGTTGGACCCGTTGCACCCACGTTACCTTGTGCGCCTGTCGGACCCGTAGGGCCGACATTGCCTTGAATCCCTTGAGGTCCGGTTGCACCCACATTGCCTTGTGCGCCCGTCGGACCCGTTGGACCGACATTACCTTGAATCCCTTGAGGTCCGGTTGGGCCGACATCACCTTGCGCGCCCGTCGGACCTGTTGGGCCGACATTACCTTGAATCCCTTGGGGTCCGGTTGGGCCAGCAACCGTAGACGCCGCCCCCGTCGCACCTGTTGGGCCGACGTTACCTTGTGCGCCCGTCGGACCAGTAGGACCAACGTCGCCTTGAATACCTTGGATACCTTGGATCCCCTGCGAACCGGTTGGGCCTATATTACCCTGTGCGCCGGTTGGGCCAATGTTGCCTTGAGGACCTGTTGGGCCAGCAACGGTGGAATCCGCTCCGGTTGGACCGGTAGCACCCTGAGATCCGGTAGGGCCTACAACGCCCTGAGATCCGGTTGGACCGGTAGCACCCACAACGCCTTGTGCGCCTGTCGGACCAGTGGGACCGGCGTTACCTTGTGCGCCAGTAGGACCAATGTCGCCTTGTGGACCGGTAGGACCGACGTTACCCTGCGGCCCCGTAGGACCGGCAACAGTGGAATCCGCGCCGGTTGGACCCGTGGCACCCTGCGGACCCGTTGGCCCTTGAGCGCCGACGCTTTGCAAAACGGCAATCAATTGATGGTTGTTGGCAAAACCGGTTGTACCGGTTCCCGCAGACGTCACCAGAG
>Ga0222712_10004410_pt1 | contig 14724 bp, 10 predicted proteins | sample C33_657DmetaG_FD_165043 | JGI IMG/M metagenome (GOLD analysis project Ga0222712, IMG submission 165043) | Estuarine water microbial communities from San Francisco Bay, California, United States - C33_657D | ecosystem: Environmental > Aquatic > Marine > Unclassified | place: USA: California... | reverse complement strand
GGAGGGCAGGGCAGGGTCGGCCGGCGAAATCGGCGTCCGGCAGCGCTGGGATTGCATGCTTCGCCTGGCCGAGCTCACCATCGAGGTGCATGCCTCGCGTCTCGGTACGCGGGACGTGCGTTGGATGCTCGATCGCATGCATCCGTTGACGCATGGGCTGCCGGGTTCGCGGAAACTGCGCGATCGCCTGAGGCACTGTCTGACGTTGGATGACCTGCGGCGGCTTCGGGACGAGCACCTCGCCGAAGTCGCGGCGTGAATTAAAACCCCTATTCATTGGGCATCGGTGCGCGTGTGACGGCCGTGCAACAGAAACCTCACATTCTTATCTACAGGGGGACTGTTAATAACCTGTGCAGGGCTTGCTCTTGTCCCTCGTCTCCGCGCGTCCACAAATGCCTCCCGATTCGCACCCCTCGGATCGTCACCGGCCCCTCCGCCGGACATTAAACGGAGGATTCCATTTTTTAATCCCTTAACCATCAATTTATCAACGACTTACGCGGCCTATTTCTTCCGTCACCTGCTTGGCACGGAACCAGTTTCAGGTCGCATGACGTTTCATTAACATCCGTTTTACAAAAATTCCTCACTTTCGGGCTTCCAAAGAGCCTGTGAACAACCTTTCTCAAACCTCCCCCTTTCTCATGTCCCCTTCCGTCAGCCACCTTTCCCTTTGGGAGACCGCCAAGAGCGAGCTCCGTAACGCCCTTCCTCGCGCGGACTTCGAAACCTGGATCTCTTCTCTGCAGCCGCTGAGCATCGTCGAAGGCAAAGTCCTCGTCCTCGAAGCTCCGTCGGTCCTCACCGAGGCCTGGGTGAACAGCAACTACGCCGAGATGCTGCGTCGGCAGCTGACGCTCGTCGCCGGACGCAACATGGATTTCCGTCTGACCGCTTCGGTCGACGCTTCGCGCGAAGCCGCGCCGGCGCCGGCGCCCGTCGCCCGTTCCTCGCGCCAGGCCGCCACCGCTTCGCCGGCTCCGGCGATCAAGGCTACCAACACCTTCGACAACTTCATCGTCGGTCCGGAGAACGAGATGGCCCATGGCGCCTCGCTCGCCGTCGCCAAGGAACCCGGTCATTACTACAACCCGCTCTTCATCCACGGTCCGACCGGCCTCGGCAAAACCCACCTGATGCACGCGATCGCGCATTCGGTCTACGCCGCGAATCCGCAGGCCCGCATCGCCTACATCTCGTCCGAGACGTTCACCAACGATTTCATCCAGGCCCTCCAGACCGGCAGCGTCGCCGCTTTCCGCCGCCGCTACCGCGAACTCGACCTGCTGCTGATCGACGACATCCACTTCCTCGCCGGCAAGGAGTCCACTCAGGACGAGTTCTTCCACACCTTCAACGAGCTGCATAACAACCATAAGCAGGTCGTCCTCACGAGCGACCGTCCGGCCTCCGAGATCGCCAAGCTCCAGGAACGCCTCGTCTCCCGCTTCCAGTGGGGCATGGTCGCTTCCATCCAGGCCCCCGGCCTCGAGACCCGCATCGCGATCCTCCGCAAGAAGGCCGCCGCCCGCGGCCTCGACCTCCAGCCGGAGATCGCCGAGTTCATCGCCTCCCGCATCGCCCGCAACGTCCGCAACCTCGAAGGCGCCGTCACCCGCATCGTCGGCCTGACCGGCATGACCCGTAAGCCCCTCGAGCTCGCCCAGGTCGAGAAGCTGCTCCATGACATCCTCGTCGAGGAAGCCAGCCACACCCTCACGGCCGAAGTGATCCAGCGTAAGGTCGCCGAACACTATCGCATCCAGATGTCGGACATGACGTCCAAGCGACGCATGCAGAACATCGCTTTCCCCCGTCAGGTCGCCATGTACCTCGCCACCCAGCTCACCGGCATGTCCCTCGTGTCGATCGGCCAGGCTTTCGGCGGACGCGACCACGGTACGGTCATCCACGCCCGCAAGACGGTCGTGAACCAGATGGAAGTGGACGCGAACGTGCGCCGCACGGTCGAGTATCTCCGCGCCCAGCTGTCGATGAACCGCTGAGCGGTTCGCGCCGATGCATCCGAGTCCGGTCACCCGAGCCTTCTTTCGCTGGAAGGCGAGGTTGCGTTGGCGTCGTCATCATTGGCTGGACGGATTCAACGCGCCGCCGGCGACGCTCTCCTGTCCTTCGTGCGGAAGCGGCCATCCCACGGCTGATTACGCCGTCAGGTTGTCGGAGTGCGTGTTCGGCGGCGGCCCTTTGCGGCGACACGTCTGCCCCGATTGCGACCTGATTTTCGGGACGCAGCGCATGCTCCGTATGTCCGCATCCGATCTGGCGCGCGAGTATCGCGAACTTTACGCGACCTACGAGGAGGGGGATTCGACCGAGTCGGAGACCGCGTCCTTCCGCCTGCTCGGGCTGCGCCCCGGCGGACGTTACCTCAACTATGGCTGCGGACGTTGGTCCCGCTCGATCCCGACGCTGCGGGCCGAAGGGTTTGATGTGGTCGGCTTCGAGCCCTTTTCACATGAGGGCGCCCTTCCGGAGTACATCATGACCGACGAGGCTGACGTGGGCGCCCAGCGGTTCGACGGGATCCTGACCCACAATATCCTCGAGCATGTCCAGGATCCGGTGGCTTTCACGAAGCAGTTAGGTTCCTGGCTTAAGCCCGGAGGTCGCCTCGTTCATGCAACCCCGTGCTACGAGTACGCCTACGATTTCACCCGCTTTCACGTGGTTTTTTTCCCCGGCCGTTCCGCGGAGGTCCTGGCGGCGCGATGTGGCATGACGCTCGGCCCGCTGGAGGTTCCGGTCACGGGTCAGTTGGCTCGGGTATTTAAAGCCGATTAAGGCCCACGGGCGGCTTTCAGCCTACAAGGTCTTGCGTCTGCCGCCGGGGGCTCCTTCATAAGGACGTTCCTTCCTAGTCTTTCCCAGGGGAGTCCGTCACCGGACTGAGATGAGGCTTGGCCTCGAACCCTCGTACCTGATGCGCCTCGGCGCCGTAGGAAGCGGATTGTGCAGCCAAACCATCCCCGTTTCCGCGAACCTCTCAGGTCCGCGCGGATAGCCTTTGCCCGGAACTCACCTTCGTATCCTCCCTCCTTCCATGGTCTCCGACAACAAGCCTACCACCTTCCCGAACTCGACCCGTGTCACCGTGCCGGGTTCGCGCCCTGACATCCTCGTGCCGATGCGCGAGGTGAAGTTGGCCGATACTTCCCGTCCTGACGGCACCAAGTCCGCCAACGAGCCGGTGCGCATCTACGACACATCCGGCCCTTGGGGCGATCCGGCCTTCCATGGCGACGTCGAGAAGGGCCTGCCGGCGATCCGCGCCGCCTGGATCCTCGAACGCGGCGATGTCGAAGCCGTCCCGGGCCGCGAACTGAAGCCGGAAGACGATGGCTACCTTTCCTGGAAGCACGCCGAGACCGCGCAGCGCGCGACCTCCCGTAACCGCTTGGTCCAGTTCGACCGCGGCGACCGCAAGGTCTACAAGGGCAAGCCGGGCCAGCGCCCCACCCAGCTGGCATATGCCAAGCAGGGCATCATCACCCCGGAGATGGAGTACATCGCCATCCGCGAGAACATGCGTCTCGCGGCCGCCCAGGCCGATTCGACCCGCCGCCACGACCTGACCTTCCAGCACAAGGGCGAGTCCTTCGGCGCCGCCATCCCGAAGGTCATCACCCCTGAGTTCGTCCGTTCCGAGGTCGCCCGCGGGCGCGCCATCATCCCGGCCAACATCAACCACCCCGAGCTCGAGCCGATGATCATCGGCCGCAACTTCCTGGTGAAGATCAACACCAACATCGGCAACTCGGCCGTGGCTTCGTCCATCGAGGAGGAAGTCGAGAAGATGCGCTGGTCCATCAAGTGGGGAGGCGACACGCTCATGGACCTTTCCACGGGCAAGAACATCCACCAGACCCGCGAGTGGATCCTGCGCAACTGTCCCGTACCGGTCGGCACCGTGCCGATCTACCAGGCCCTCGAGAAGGTCAACGGCCGCGCCGAGGACCTGACCTGGGAGATCTTCCGCGACACGCTCATCGAGCAGGCCGAGCAAGGCGTCGACTACTTCACGATCCACGCCGGCGTCCGCCTGGCGTACATTCCGCTGACCGCCCGACGCGTCACCGGCATCGTCTCCCGCGGCGGTTCCATCATGGCGAAGTGGTGCCTCTCGCACCACAAGGAGAACTTCCTCTACACCCACTGGGATGACATCTGCGACATCATGGCCGCCTATGACGTCAGCTTCTCGATCGGCGACGGCCTCCGTCCCGGTTCGATCGCCGACGCCAACGACGAGGCCCAGTTCGCCGAGCTCAAGACGCAGGGCGAGCTGACGACCCGCGCCTGGGAGCGTGGCGTCCAGGTCATGAACGAAGGGCCCGGACACGTGCCGATGCACATGATCAAGGAGAACATGGACAAGCAGCTGGAGTGGTGCCACGAGGCGCCGTTCTATACGCTCGGGCCCCTCACGACCGACATCGCCCCGGGTTACGACCACATCACGTCCGCCATCGGCGCCGCGATGATCGGCTGGTACGGCACCGCGATGCTCTGCTACGTCACGCCGAAGGAACACCTCGGCCTGCCGAACAAGAACGACGTCCGCGAAGGCGTCATCGCCTACAAGATCGCCGCCCACGCCGCCGACCTCGCCAAGGGACACCCCGCGGCGCAGATCCGCGATAACGCGCTCTCCAAGGCCCGCTTCGAGTTCCGCTGGCCCGATCAGTTCGCCCTGGCCCTCGATCCGGAGCGCGCCCAGGAATACCACGACGAGACCCTGCCGCAGGAATCCGCCAAGACCGCCCACTTCTGCTCCATGTGCGGACCGAACTTCTGCTCCATGCGCATCTCCGACGACATCCGTAAGTTCGCCGACGCCCAGGGCGTCTCCGAGACCGAGGCGCTCGCGAAGGGCATGGCAGAGAAGTCCAAGGAATTCCGCGAAAAGGGCGGGGAGATTTATCAGTAGCCACTCATAGGTGTCTGCGGTTAGCGGTTAGCGGTTGGCGGTTAGGGTAAAACCCACCCCAGTCCTCTTGCCGTGACTCTGCCTCTTCACCCCATGTTTGAACCCGCCTCGGTAGTGTCATTTCCAACCGCCAACCGCTAACCGCCAGCCGCTGTGTCCTTTTCCAGACAATCCGCCACCGCGTGGTACGACTCGCCGTTGTATTACGACATGGTGTATGCGGATTATACGAAGAAGGAGACGCGCTTCATCGAGGGCATCATGAAGCAGCATGGTCCGAAGCTCGACGGTCCGTTGCGCGTGTTCGAGCCGGCCTGCGGTTCCGGCCGGCTGCTTGAATCCCTCGGGTCCCGTGGTCATGTCGTCCATGGTTTCGATCTGAACAAGCACCAGATCGCCTTCGCCAAGCGCCGGCTCAAGGCCAAGGGGCTGAAGGGCAGGGTGTGGCGTGATCGTCTCCAGGATTTCAAGGTCCCCAAGGGCGCGCGCTACGACGTCGCCCACTGCTTCGTCAGCACGTTCAAATACATCGACACCGAAGCCGGCGCGGTGAGTTCGCTCCGTCGCATGACTGCCGCGCTCCGTCCCGGCGGCTTGCTGCTGCTCGGCCTTCACCTGACGGACTACAAGAACAGCCCGGCCGACCATGAACGCTGGATCGGCCGCAAGCCCGGTATCCGCGTCGTCAGCGATACCTGGTCCGCCCCGGCCGATCGCAAGTCGCGCACCGAAGCCATGCGTACCCGCATGCGCATCACCGAGAAGGGCAAGACCCGCGTCGAGGAGACCCTTTGGGATTTCCGCACCTACTCGCCTGCGGAACTGAAGGCCCTCATCGCCAAGGTGCCGTCGCTCCGGTTGGTCGCCTGTCACGACTTCCACTACGACCTGAATTCGACCCGGAAGATCGACATGGAGTATTCGGACGTCCTGTTGGTGCTGCGTCGACAGGCCTAGTTTGCGTTGCCACGCAGGGGCGGTTCGGCACTTTGCCTGCACCCCTATGCGAGCCTTTCGCCTCTTCTCCGTGCTCGTGGCCATCCTGGCCGCGTCCGCCGCTTTCGCCTTCGAACTTTCGCTCGATGCTTCGACCAAGACCGTGGCGATCAAGGCGGATAAGCCCGGGGAGGTCATCCGTTATACGCTGAACGGCAAGGACCCCGATTTTTCGGCCGGGGTCTACCTGGCGCCGATCGCGCTGCCGGAAGGCGGCACGGTCAAGGCCGCGGCTTTCGAAGGCAATAAGCGTATCGGTGAGGTCCGTACTCAGGTCGTCCCCGGCCCGGGTCCGAAGAACACCGCATTGGTGCCGCTGACCCAGAACCGCGACTGGAAATCCTATGACTGGGTGGTCCGTCATCAGGAGATCCTCGCCCTGAACCAACTGGGCGCCATGCGCGCCGATGTGGTCTTCCTCGGCGATTCGATCACCCACTTCTGGTCCGGCGAGCCGAAGGCTAAGCGCGTCGCCGGCAAGGAGTCGTGGGAGAAGTGGATCGCCCCCCACCACCCGATCAACCTCGGCTACGGGTGGGACCGCACGGAGAACGTCCTCTGGCGCCTGCGTCATGGCGAGATCGCCGGGCTGAAGCCCAAGGCCTTCGTCGTGCTCATCGGCACGAATAATCTTTCCGGCTTCAATCCCCCGGCCGAAACCGCGGAGGGCGTCGCCGAAGTCTGCCGCGAACTGCGTCGTCAGGCCCCGCAGGCCAAGATCCTGCTGCTCGCGATCCTGCCGCGTCAGGCCAAGCCGGACGCCACCCGTCAGCGCGTGGCGGATACCAACCAGCTGCTCAAGGCCCAGGCGCCGCAGATCGCCGATGCCTACGTGGACCTCACGGATAAGCTCGTCGAAGCGGACGGCAGTATCCTGAAGGAAACCATGAACGACTACCTGCACCCTACGAACAAGGGATACGAAGTGATGGGCGCCGCGATCGACGCCCAGCTCAAGGCTTGGTCGCTCTGAAGGGCCGGGCGCCGCTTCAGATCCGCTTCATCACCGACTTCGCGATTCCCTGGATCGTGAGCGAAGAGGTGGGGATGAGGTCCGGGTAATTCTGGTTCTCGGCCTTGAGGTAGACCTTCGAGCCCTGCTTGATCAGGCGCTTGAGGGTCGTCTCGCCGTCGATGAGCGCGGCGACGATGTCGCCATGCTTCGGGGTGCCGGGTTCGACGATGACCGTGTCGCCGTCGTTGATGTCGGCGTCGATCATCGAATCGCCGCGCACGCGCAGGGCGAAGGCTTCCGGGGCGCGACGGCGCGAGCTGGGGGAGAGGGGGACCTGCAGTGAGTCGAGGACTCCGGAGGATTCGGTGTAGTCGGGGAAGCCGGCGGCGATGGAGCCGGCGAATTTCACGTTCTCGAAGGCGATGGCGTCGTCGCCGGGTCCTTCGTAGCGGATGACGGTCTCGGAGGTGTCGCCAAGGACTTCGGGGACGATCTTGTAGGCGCGGGCGGCGCCGGGGATGCGCTGGAGGACGCCCTTGCGCTCCAGGGCCTGGAGGTGGCCGAAGACGGCGTTGGTCGAGGCGAAGCGGAACTTGGCCTGGATGTCGCGGATGCTCGGCCAGTAGGAGTGCTCGGAGACGTGGGCCTTCATGTAGTCGAGGATGGCCCGCTGCTTCTTGGTCAGTTCTTCCATAGTGAACGCATGTTCGATGAAAACTTGTTCACTGTCAAGCCGGCAGGCCAAAAGGCCATATAAAGCTCAATATCCGCCGAACCGGGCCTCGAATTCGGCCACGGTCCGCTCCAGTCCGGGGTAGCACCGGGCGGCGATGGCCAAGGATTGCTCCCGGATGGCCTTGGGGACCCCCCAGAGGGCCTGGCTGATGGAACCAGTGATTGCGGCCAGGGTGTCGGCGTCACCCCGCACGGAGGCGGCAAAGCGGACCGCCGACTCGTAGTCGGCTGTCCCGACCGCGATGGCGAGGCACTCGGGCACGCAGCCTTGGCAGGTCTCGTTGTAGGTATGGGTCTGCCGGATGTGCGCGAGGTCGGGCAGCGGTCCGTAGAAGTTTTCGGCGACGGCCCGGACGGCTTCAGGCTGCCGGTACTTGCGGGCGGTCCAGATCGCGGCGGCCACCGCTTGCGCTCCCTTGATGCCTTCCGGGTGGTTATGCGAAGGGCGCGCGCTGAGCGTCGCGTGCTCCAGGACGGTCTCGAGGTCGTCGAACGCCCAGGCTACGGGCGAGACGCGCATGGCCGATCCGTTGCCGTAGGAATCACGTTCGCCCGGCGCGCCATCGTAGACCCAGTCGCTGAAGCCCCCGCCGAAGGCGGCGGACAGCGGCGCGTTGTGGCCGTGCTTCTCGTAATAGCCGACCATCCCGATGAGGCGTGGCTTGTAGTCGCGCTCGCCGTGGAGGATCGCCTCGGCGACCGCCCAGGTGAGCAGGGAGTCGTCGGTCGGGCAGGAGCGTTCGGCGAACAACGGAAACCCATGGTCTTCGTTGCGGCTGAATTCGTGGACCGATCCGATGATGTCTCCGGCGATGGCTCCGAGCATGCCGTCACGGTGCCGGCCGGCGGCGTCAGCTACGAACCTAATCCGGCCGGGGCGCGTCATAGAGACCGGCCGGGCCGGTCAGGCGGGGCCTCCGTCATGTCTTTTTATAGGCGTTTTCTTTTCTTTTTCCGCCGAGGGTTGCGACCTTCGGCGGGTTTGCTTGTCTCCTTCTTGCCCCATGCCCCTCCGTCTTTTCCTGCTGCCCGGCGTCGCCTGGCTTTGCACCGCCTTCCTGGGCGCGCAGACGACCGTCCCGGTCCCCTCGCCGGCGGATCGCCCGGCCGGCGCGGCCGACGGCTGGTATCGCACGTGGGTACGCGTGGACGACTCGTTCTTCACGAAGCACGAGCGCAACCTGTTCGAGGAATCCGTGGGCCTGCATTTTCGCGACCTCGTCGGCACGCATGAGGCGTTCGTCAACGGCATGAAGGTCGGCTCCGGGTCGGGCCGCGAGGTCTTCCGTCATAAGGTGCCGGTGGGGACGCTGAGGAAGGGCGAATGGAACGAGGTCCTTTTCCATGTGCGGCAGCCCGAAGGGAAGGGCGGTTTCCGCGGCGAAGCCCCGTTCATCATGAACTACTTCATGGAGTGCGTCCTCGAGGGCGCGTGGGAATATTCGACGACGCCGCTCATCCCTGGTCCGTCGCTCAAGGTCCAGCCGGCCTCCTCTTCGTTCGCGAAGTTCCGCGAGTCCAACCGTGTCCTCGGCCGCGCGGAGCAGTTCCATGGTCCGTCGCTCTCGCCGGCCGACGCCTATGCGAAGATGCGCGCCACTCCCGACCTGACCGTCGACCTGCTGCTGTCCGAGCCGCAGATCGCCCAACCGACGCACTTCAGCTTCGACACCCGCGGCCGCCTCTGGGTCACGCAGTATCGGCAGTATCCTTACCCGGCGGGCGTCAGCATGATCAGCCGCGACAAGTATTACCGCTCCCACTACGATCGCGTCCCGCCCGCTCCGCCCCACCATGACCGCGGCGCCGACATCGTCTCGGTCCATGAGTCGACCAAGCATGACGGCGTCTACGACAAGCACACGGTCTTCCAGGACGGACTCAACATGGCCAATTCCGCCGTGCGCGCCCACGGCGGCGTCTGGGTGATGAATCCGCCCTACCTGCTGTTCTATCCGGATGCGAACGCCGACGACGTCCCCGACGGTCCGCCGGTGGTGCACCTTTCCGGCTTCGGGCTCGAGGACACGCACTCCGTCGGCAACGGCCTGATCCTCGGCCCCGACGGCTGGCTCTACGGCGTGCACGGCAGCACGTCCTCGTCCCGTGTGGTGCGTCCCGGGTTCGATTCCGCCGACGCCGCGCCGGTGCATTTCGAAGGCTGCATGGTCTGGCGTTACCACCCGAAGACGCGCGAGTACGACATCTTCAGCGAAGGTTCGGGCAATCCCTTCGGCCTCGAGTTCGACGGCGACGGCCGCATGTACTCCGGCCATAACGGCGGCAACACGCGCGGCTGGCACTACGTCCAAGGCGGCATCTACCTCAAGCAGGGCGTCGATCCCGGCAAGTTCGGCCCGGCCCGCAGTCCGTACTCCTTCGGGCAGCTGCCGATCCTGGGCACGCTCACCAAGGTCCCGCGCTTCGCCCATTTCGGTTCCTTCATCGAAGGCACGGCGCTGGCGCCGAAGTACCAGGGCCACCTGTTCTCCCTCGATCCCTTGCATAACACCGTCACCGACTCCGAGCGCATCCCGCAGGGCTCGACCTACGTGACGACCGACAAGGGCATCGCGATGTGGTCCGAGGACGTCGGCTTCCGTCCGCTTTACAGCGCCAACGCGCCGGACGGCTCGCTCTTCGTGTCCGACATGTACGAATATTACATCGCGCACGGGCAGCACTACCAGAACCAGATCGATCCCACGACCGGCCGCCTGTATCGTCTCCGCGACAAGGGAGCGAAGCTGGAGACCGACACGAACCTCGAGGGCAAGACGACGGCCCAGCTCGTGGCGTTGCTCGGCCATCCGAACAAGTTCCACCGCACGGCTTCGTTGCAGCTCCTGGCCGAACGTCGCGACCCGCAGGCGGTCGCCTTGCTCGACGCCCAGCTCGCGGCCGACAAGGGCAGGGGAGCCTTGGGTGCGCTCTGGGCCCTCTACCAGGTCGACGCGCTCACCGATGCCCGCGCGGTCGCCGCGCTGACCCATGCCTACGCTCCGGTCCGTTTCTGGGCCACGCGTTTCCTCGGCGACAAGTACGGCGTGAACCGCGGCTTGGGCGTTCCCGGCCTGGCAGCCAAGGGCGCGCGGGATCTGCCGGCGGACGTCTTCACCGCCGTCCTCGGCCGGGCCCGCAGCGAACCGGACGCCGAAGTCCGCTCGCAGATCGCTTCCTCCGCCCGGCGTCTGCCGACCGGGCAGATGCTCAAGCTCGTCTCGGCGCTCGCTTCCCGTGACGAGGACGTGAACGACGCCTATATCCCGTTGCTGCTCTGGTTCGCCTTGGAGTCGCATGTGACGATCGACCGCGACGCGGTGGTCGGCTTCGCCCAGGAGCCCGCAATCTGGGACCGCCCGCTCGTCCAGCAGCACCTGCTGCCCCGTCTGATGCGTCGCTTCGCCACGGAAGGTCGCCGGGCCGACTTGCTTGTCTGCGCCCAACTTCTCCGCCTCGCCCCGACGCCCGCCCATGGCGTGCACCTGATGAAAGGCTTCGAGGAGGCTTACCGCGGACGCGAACTCGCCGGCCTGCCCGATGAGCTCCTCCAGGCCATGGCCGCGTCCGGCAAGGCGCCTTTGGTCCTGCGTGTCCGCCAAGGCGATCCCGCGGCCATCAAGGAATCCTTGGCGCTCATCGCGAACAAGAAGGCCGATCCCACCGAGCGGCTCAATCAGGTCCGCGTCTTCGGCGAGGTGCGTCGCGAAGAGGCGATGGGAGCGCTGCTCGCGGTCGCCGGTTCGACGGAGGCTGCGGCATTGCGTAAGGCCGCGCTGATCTCGCTGATGTCCTATGACCGGCCCGAGGTCGGCGCCCAGGCCGTGACGACCGTCGAGCAGGGGGCCGGCGAGGTACGCCTCGCCGCGCTGGCCTTGCTGGTCAGCCGAGCCGAATGGTCGCAGCAGCTCCTGCAGGCCGTGCGGTCGGGCCGGATCGCCGCGAACACCGTCCCCCGCGACATGGTCGAACGCATGCGTCAGCACGAACCGAAGCAGGTGCCGGACTTGTTGGCCGAAGTCTATCCGGTCACGCCCGCCGCAGGCGTCACGGACTTCATCGCGAAGATCGCCGACGTGGAGGCGAAGCTCAAGGCCGGCACCGGTAATCCTTACGCCGGCGAAGCGCTCTTCATGGAGAAGTGCGCCGCCTGCCATAAGCTCTTCTTCAAGGGCGGCCGCATCGGCCCCGAGCTCACGGCTTACCAGCGCGACAACCTCGGCACGATGCTCATCAGCATCGTGAACCCCAACGCCGAGATCCGCGAAGGCTTCCAATATTTATCGGTCACCACGCACGACGGACGCTCGCTCAGCGGCTTCCTGGTCGAGCGCGACGCCCAGATCCTGGTCCTGCGCGGATTGGAAGGGGAGGACATCACCGTCCGTCAGGCCGACGTGCGCCTGCTTACGCCGATGGGGCGCAGCCTGATGCCGGAAGGGCTGCTCGACGGCCTGGAACCTCAGCAGCTGCGGGACCTGTTCGCCTACCTGCGCATCTCCCAGCCGATCAGCAAGTAGCCCGAACTTAGGCTGGAACTTCGTCTCTTATTGGGTGTTTATAATGACGAACCCCACACCCTATGAAGCACCTCCCTATCCTCAGTCTCCTCGCCCTCGGTACGTCCTCCGCCTACGCGGCTTCCGCTCCGTCCAGCCTGTTCGCCAGCAACGTCGAAGTCAGCTACGTCCAGCAGTCCACGGACGGCGTCGCCGGTCATCTGAACGGCTGGGAGCTCTCCGCCACCGCCTACCTCGGCAAGTCCGACGCCTTCGTCAACGCCCAGACCTCGGTCGGCGGCGATCTCGGCAACGGCGCCGATGAGGTCTCCCTTGGCTACCGCCTCAAGAACGTCGCTTCGCTCGCCGACGTGGCCCTCACCGTCGGTTCCGACGAGTCCTACGGCCTCGCCCTTCACCGCGCCCTCGGCGCCGGCTTCGGCGCCTGGGCTTCCTACGAACGCCTCGCCAACGGCCACGACGTCACCGTCGTCCTCAGCAAGTCGATCGTCAGCAACGTCTCGGCCGACCTTGGCTACTCCTGGATCGTCCGCGACGGCGTGGCCGACGCGAACCAGTGGAGCCTCGGCGTCCGCTACAAGTTCTAAGCCTCGCCTAGGTTTCGACAAAAGCCGTCGGCCCTCGCGGGTCGGCGGCTTTTTCTTTGGTCACATCAGCCCCTGCGTAGGGATGACGGGAGCGGGGACGGCCGGCGCACCCGCGGGAGTGTCGAGCTTGTCGAGTTCGGCCTTGAGGATGCCGAGGCCTTGGTCGCGTAAGGATTGGACGTCCGCCATCAGGGCCTCGCGCTCGGCGTCGGTCTGGGCTGCGCGGAAGGCTTCGCCGATCTCCCGGCCGCGCTTGAAGAGGTCCTGCGAGGCCGGATTGATCATGCCGTTGCGGAAGGCCTGGCCGAGTTTCTTCTCGTCGCCGCCGGCGAGGTCCAAGGCCATCTTCCTCGTTTCTTCCCCGAAGGCTTTGAAGCGCGCCTTGGTGGCCTCGTCCATCTGCGGGCGCTTGGCCGGCGTCGGGGTCTCGGTCTTGGCGGCCACGGCCGGCGCCTGCTTCGGCGACGGCGTTGGCTCGGCGACGATGGTCGGTGCGATTTTCTTGGCCGGAGCAGGGGCTTCGGACGAGCTCGTCAGGCGGGCGATCAGGAAGCCGATCGCCACGCAGAAGGCGAGGGTGATGAACAGCGAGGTTTTCTTCATGGCGCACCTTAGGCCTGCCCTGCGCCCGGTGGCGACCGCTTAATCGGGCTTACCGGACCAGGCAGGGCTTCTTCGGGTCGAATTTCCAGCCCGGGAGCAGGGATTGCATCGCCACGGCGTCGTCGCGCGAACCGGAAGGCAGCTTCAGGTAGAGCTGGTGCGCCGCCTCGAGCTGGGCCAGGTCGATCTCGATGCCGAGGCCGGGCTTCTGCGGCACGGCGACCTTGCCGCCCTTGATGAGCAGGGGCTCCTTGGTGAGGCGCTGGCCTTCCTGCCAGATCCAGTGCGTGTCCATCGCGGTGACGTCGCCGGGCGCGGCGGCGCCGACGTGCGTGAACATCGCGAGCGAGATGTCGAAGTGGTTGTTGGAGTGCGAGCCCCAGGTGAGGCCGCGTTCCTGGCAGACCTGCGCCACGGCGACCGAGCCCTGCATCGTCCAGAAGTGCGGATCGGCGAGCGGGATGTCGACCGCCTGCAGCTTCAGGGCGTGGTCGAGCTGGCGCCAATCGGTGGCGACCATGTTGGTGGCGGTACGCAGGCCGGTGGCCTTCTTGAACTCAGCCATGATCTCACGGCCGGAGAAGCCGGCCTCGGCGCCGCAGGGGTCTTCGGCGTAGGCAAGCACGCCCTTCAGGTTCTGGCAGACCTCGACGGCTTCCTTCAGCAGCCAGGCGCCGTTGGGGTCGAGGGTGATGCGGGCCTTGGGGAAGCGCGCCGCGAGGGCGCGGACGGCTTCGATCTCGCGCGCGGGGCTGAGCACGCCGCCCTTGAGCTTGAAGTCCTGGAAGCCGAAACGCTCCTGGGCGGCTTCGGCCTGACGGACGATGCTTTCCGGGGCAAGGGCTTCCTCGTTGCGGAGGCGGTGCCACGCGTGCGCGGAGCCGGACTCGTCGCGATAGCCGAGGGTGGTCTTGCGACGGTCGCCGATGAAGAACAGGTAGCCGAGCATCTCGACTTCGGTGCGCTGCTGGCCTTTGCCGAGGAGCGCCGCGACGGGCTTCGACTGGAACTGGCCGAGGAGATCGAGCAGGGCGGACTCGATCGCCGTGACGGCGTGGATGGTCACGCGTAGGTCGAAGGTCTGGAGGCCGCGGCCGCCGGCATCACGGTCGGAAAAGGCGGCGCTGACTTCGGCGAGCAGCTTTTCGTAGTCGGCGATCGGCTGGCCGATGAGCAAAGGGGTGGCGTCTTCGACGGTCTGGCGGATCTTTTCGCCGCCGGGAACTTCGCCGAGGCCGGTACGGCCGGAGCTGTCCGTGATCAGGACGATGTTGCGCGTGAAGAAGGGGCCGTGCGCGCCGCTGAGGTTGAGCAACATGCTGTCATGGCCGGCGACCGGGACGACGCGGAGGGATTTGATCAGAGGGGAGGACATCG
>Ga0222712_10004409_pt1 | contig 14724 bp, 8 predicted proteins | sample C33_657DmetaG_FD_165043 | JGI IMG/M metagenome (GOLD analysis project Ga0222712, IMG submission 165043) | Estuarine water microbial communities from San Francisco Bay, California, United States - C33_657D | ecosystem: Environmental > Aquatic > Marine > Unclassified | place: USA: California... | reverse complement strand
CCGATCGCGACCGACGACGGTCTTTCGTCGATCGGCGTTCGTCGTCGTCGCGCGCGGACCGATCGACGTCGATCGACGACGCGCGACAGCCGCGCGATCGCGTCGACGAGTCGCGCGACTCGTCCCGAGGGGGCGCACGCGTCGCCGATCGACGTCGACGGACGACGTCGCGAGTTTTTACTCGCGATGCGACGCGCGTCGAAGAGGTCGCGCGTCGCGATCGGACGGGACGATGTGTCCGACCGACCGACCGACCGACAGTGTGTCCGACCGACCGACAGTGTGTCCGACCGACCGACCGTGTCTCGTCGAGGCGAATCGCTCCTCGCTCGACACTCGCGCGCGCGTGGTCGCGCGCGGCGTCGACGCTCGACGCGACGACCGCGGTGGAGCGTCACACGCGTCGACGACGAGGGAAAGATTCCGCGCGACTCGCCTTTCGCGTCGCGCAGTGTGGATTGACGCACGCGAGGACGCGACGATGGAGCTTCCGTCGAGCGCGCCGCGCGTCGTCGCTCGAGCGCCGTACGAGGACGTGGGCGCGGCGAGCGCGGAGTGCGCGGTGTTGCTCGCGCGCATGATTGAACGACGCGACGTCGGGGCGCTCGAGCGATTGGCGCGCGCGATGCGACGACACTTGGAGGATGCCGAGCGACGAACGGGCGAACGGGGCGAAGGCGAGGATAGGGAGGATCATTTGACGAGCGCGGAAGACCTCGCGCGAGCGGTGCGACACATCAAACGTTTGAGTCATTTGAGTCCGACGACGACGACGACGAATTCGCCGCACGGACGGACGTGGGAGATCGGGCAAGAGAGACCGGCGCAAGGGGGAGGGACGAGGTGGCGACTTGTGTCGAAGCACGTGCACGAAGACGAGGCGATGTTGGCGGCGAAATGCTACGGCGCGACATTCGTCTTCCGCTCGGGGGGACACGGATTCAAGTATTATTCATGTGTGAATCACGAAGGCTGTCCGTCGGAGCGACGGGTTTCGAGGCCGAGGCATCAGGGGGCGAGCGGCGAATGGATCGTCGAGCAAAAATTTTGCGACGTGTGCGACGAAAAGGAGAAGGAGCGACTGAAAAAACAAAAAGCACAAAAAGCGCTGCAGAAACAGAGGGCGAAGGAAAAAGTGTTGAAACTGATTGAAGTTCCGTACGACTCGGTGGTTGGAAACGAGTTGCCGGTGGGCGGTCGACTCGAGCTGGATGAGCCGCACGAAAGTCTCGTTCCTATTTTACTCGATTTGCAAAAAGGTGGGATGACTTTGCCCGAGACGAATGAAGAATTCAACGTGCGATGGAGAAAGGATGAGCAAAGTGTGTACGTGATAGATAAAATTGAAAATATCCCCCCGAGAAAGCGCGTGGCGGTGTGTAACGAATAAGTCAGTAAAAAAGTAGTCGGGAAACGCACAGATTCGAAATATAAAATTTTACAATGCCTACAGCGGTTCGTTACTGGTCTTTTTTTATAGTTGTCACTTGCTGAATGTACCCCGCGATCGCGCCGAGCACAGCGCCCGAGATGATCAGCGTGAGCTCGTCCTGCTCGAAGATCGGGTGCAACACGCGCTCAAACTCGGCGGGCGACATGAGCTTCATTCTCTCCCGAATGAGAGTTTGTAATCCGAGCGTCTCGTCCGTGTATTGATGCAGCACACCAATGTGTTCGGGAAGTTTCTCTGCAACTTTAGTCGCGACTTCTTCGATCAGTTTAATATCCATTCCATCCGTGGGCATGCCGCGCGCCGCCGACTCGGCGACGACGAAATCCTTCGTGTACTTTTCAAGCAGAGCTTTAAATTCGGGCCCTTTCGCCCCGTTCAGCATGTTGTCCCAAATTCGCTCGCTCTTCAGCACCTTGGAGGTTAAAAAGTCGCTAAAAGTTCCGCTTACTTCCTGTTGACGCTGCAAAAACAAGCCCTGCAACTTGAACGGCCCGACGAACACGGGGTCGACGGGTTCAAAGATGCACTTTAGCGCCAACCAATTCGTGAGCAAACCAACAATAGCACCGCCAGCCGTGATTGACCATGGATTATCGTAGAAAGCCCAGACCACCATTTGAATTAATCCGAGCAGGAATCCGAAGAACAACCCGCTGTCGACGAGGAAGGCCAACTCCTTCGCGCCGCACTGTCGAAATAAATCAACCATGACGACTCTGTCCGTACACATAGCGGTGACGACTAATTCTTTTAGGTCAATCACGGCGTCGACTTGCTGCTGCAGTAACATCACAAATCCAGCCAAATACGATGATATCACCGAGCTCATTTCGTTCAGCGTAGCACTTGGGAGCGCGGGAACGGCACTCTCCGCGAGATTGCGCACCCAGTCCGGAATCATTTCGCTCGCAATCGACGACGCCATCGCGGGAACTTGAGTGAGTAACAGCGAAGACACCGCCGCTGGGTCGAGCAGGCGAAAGACCTCCTGCACGTTAACGAGCTTTTCAGTCACCATGGTCACCATCGTCATGCTCATCATCGCCGCTTTTGCCGGTACGATGCCTTGCCAACCGAAAAAACCGAGCGGTTGAAGAATGTCGAACCCGTACACTTGCCCTTCGACGTACTGCAAAAGCGGCAGCCCCCAGAAACCTATCGGGTAGAAAATCATCTGGACCGCGAGCCAATTGGTGAACCACCCCACGGAAGCGGCGACGACGGGGATGAACAACATCCCTTTCAAGTCGCCTCTAAACTTGTCCCAAGCGCGCGTTCGCGCTCGCGAAACTGGTCCGACGTAAAACGCCCGCACCGCGCTGAACGCGTCTCGCAGAACGTAGTACGCTCTCCTAATAATAAATCTAATCAAAGCAATAGATACAAGCCGTCGCACGATGGCGCTCATCGCGCCATCCACCGAAGACCCTTGCGCTACACTCCCGAACACCGCGAGAGTCCCCACCGCGAGCGACGCCGCCTTGAACCACTTCGCGTTCCCCGGTGACTTCCTTATCGCCCGTGCTGTTCGCTCCTTCGTCGTCCTCACCTCGTTCTTACTATCGCCCTCGCGTTGCGCTGTGATTTCCAGAAAAGAATCTTCCCTCGAAATCACCGGCGCGCTCGCGTCCTCGCGCGTTCGCGCGCTCGCCCCCGCGTCCGGGACGCCCGCGAGCGCGCCTCTCGTCGTCGACGTCACGCTTTCCCATCGCTCGCGCAACGCTCTGAGCTCGACAAGACGTGCGTCGCCGTCGTCGTCGTCGTCGTCGTCGTCGTCCAGAGGCGCGGATGTTTTCGCGCCGATCGCGCCCGCGCGCGCGACGCGTCGCGCTCGCGACGACGAGCTCGAGCTCCAACGGGTTTTGTGATGCGCGCGAACGATGGGTGTTTTCACGCGGCCAGGTGATATTTGAACGTGAACGCGCGAGAACGGTGATCGCGGTGCACGCACGCGTGCGCACGCGTTTGAGAACGTCATGCGCGCGCGCGAGACGAGTTCGAGTGTGGCGACTGTTGAGCCGTCGCGCGCGGGAAAGGCGCCGCGACGACGACGCGCGAGGCGAGCGAAACGCGCGTTTGGCTTGTATTAATCAATGATCAAATATGCGCATCGCGACGTCGAGCGTCGATCGACGTGCTATGCTGCTAGGAAACTATACGACGAAAACTTTGTTGAGCGAACCGCTCATCGTGGTGAGCTGCATCAACAAAGGCACGTCGTTCTCAAAATTGGACTCGGCGGCGCGCTTCAACACTTCGAGCTGCTCGCGAAACACGGCTTGAACGCCAGCGATACCGAAACAGCCGGCGCCGGCGTTATTATTATCACTCATGGGATCTTGAACTCGAAGTCCCGAACCCAGGGGGGCTTGCATCTTTGAAGATTCGCTCAAGATACCCCACTCACCGCTGCCGTTGCAGACGGAGACAATGTCCTTGGACAAATCTGTTTCGTGTCCGTATAATTTCAGGAAGTTCAACATCGCGCGACCAAGAATACCGGCGTCTCGGGCGTCAGCTTCGCTCACATACTCAACCACGACATTCTTCTTCTTGCCATCATCCTTTGTGCTACTAATTTCGACGACGCTGCTATTATTTTCGCCGCCGTCGTCGTCGCTCGAGCACGCCGAACATTGAATCGAGGTCAAAGCCATGAGCGTCAACGCGTACGACCCCAGTCCGCCCTTGTACACTCCTCTCAAGCCTTTACTCGCCAAAACCGCTTTTTGAATGCTCACGAGCGGGGCCAACGCGCCGTTTTGCTGCTCAGAAATGCACACAAACTTTGTCGCCGCGGTCCCTGTGTGGTGTTGGTCCTTCAACGATACATGTACCTCGAGAGGCAAACCGACACTTCCCTGACCTAAACCCGGCACGACGTACGGTGGACGCGGGCCAGGAGGCAGTGGAGGCACGCCTTCATTGCTCGTCGTAGGCGGAACGATGGCCGCGACGGCGGCGGCCAAAGTCGCAGCGGCTTTCTGGGTCAGAGTGTTCGTCATCGGTTGGAAAAACGCCGTGTGCGTCTGCATGCGAATCAGCGGACGGTGCGCCGACGGCACAACGCTGACATCCATGACCCACGGGTTGCTACGAAGGGCCATCGCAAGCGTGTTCAACGCTTCCATTCGACGATCAGGGTGCGTGCTAATGCCATCGGGAAGGTTGAGCGCCAGATCCAAGTTGCTTGAACCAGGAACCCAAGCCTTGGTCGGAAACGAACCAAAAACGTCCAATCCCGTCGACGGAAAGAGCGTTTGTACGATGGCCGTAATCGCTCGTACGACTACCTCAACTGATCGACGCTCCTTCTTGAGTAACTGCGCCGTCGGCGTAAAATGCTGCACGTGCGCGCATTCCAAAAGTTCGCGACCAAGCTTGGCGACGATGGCGTTCTCCGCTTCCTTGGCGATGGCGCCGCTCGTTCCGGAGACGTCGCGCGGCTTGACGCCGGATGCCGGCGCGACGTTGATCGCCAAGCGCGATGGCCGTTCCTTACGGGATGAATCTAACCCTTTCATGTGCTTGTCGTTCTTCTTCGCCTCCTTACCGCCGCTCTTATTGCTGTTGCTTTGACGTTGCTGTTGCTGTTGCTGCTTTGACGACGCCCCCGCGCCTGAACCCGCTGGCGGGGACTTTTCGCCGGATTTCGCTTCCTTCTTCGCGACGGTGGGCACCGCCGCCGCCGCCGCCGCGGCGGCATCGGCCTCCATCGTCGCCTTTAAATCAACTTTGGGCGGGGGCGATCGAACCGCCCATCCGTTCCAAGACGGCGAGTGCTGCTGCGGCGGCGACGACGCGTTCGCTTCGACGTCGATGGATAATCTGCGCGTCTCCGCGACGACGCTCGCGGGTGACGCCGCGCCGCGCGCTGGACTTTCGACATCGTTCCCACTCGCGTCCGCGCTCGCGTGCTTCGGCGCGCTGGACCCTCCCAAGATGGACGCCCAGCCTCGCAGGGCTTTCGCCCCCGCCCCCACGGCGCTCGCCGTTTCCTTCGCCGAGTCGATGATCAACGTCTCTCGCTCTCGCGTTCGCGGCGACAAATTATCCGTCTCACTCGATGCCAACGTCTCTGAATCTTGTCTCTGCAACATCAAACTCTCTTGCCCTCGCTCCGTGCGATCGCCTTCGCCTTCGCCTTCGCCTCCGGGGCCCCGCGCGCGCGCCTCCTCCTCCGTTTTCCCGCTCGCCTGTTTTCGCCCAGACACGATCGCCGTCCACGTTGAATTCTCCCTCGGCATCGTCACCTTTCCTTCACTCTCAATCTCGCATTCGTCTCCCATATCCCTCGTCGTCATCTCCTTCGTCGTCGTCGTCTCCTTCGTCGTCGTCGTCGTCGTCGTCGTCCGTCGTCCTCCTTTCTCTTTCGTCTCCACTCTCGCGCGCTCTTTCGTCGTCCGGTTCTTTCCCCCCTCGCTCGTCTCACTTTTCGTCGTTCGTTCGCTTCTTTGTTCGTGTTCACAATGGTCGCAATCCGTCGTCGAACTCATATCGATCGACGTCCGTGGCGCTTCCGATGCGTTCGCTCCACTCTTTCGCCCTCGCCGTCGCGTTCGCGTTCGATCGCTCTCGATCGCGTTCGCGTTCGCGTTCGATGTCATTCGCACCGTCGACGTCGACGGCGCGCTTGGTTTTTTACGCTGCGTGACGACGCGAAACGATTCGTCGTCGTCGTCGACGTCGTCTCCATTCCCCGTCGTCATTCGCGAACGCGTGTGACGCGCGCGCCCGACTCGATGGACGCGCGCGACGACCACGGTCGTCGACGGAGGGAGGACGACGCGAACGACTGCGATCGACGACGTGCGATCGACGAAATGCGATCGCGCGAACGACTGCGATCGGGACGTGACGACGGAATGAGGACTCGTGGACGAAGGCCCGACGATCGTGATGACTGTCGACGAATGATGACTCGACGACGACACTCGACGAGTGATGACTCGACGACGTGACGACTCGACGGTTCGACGACGACGAGCGAACGCACCGAACGCGTCGTCGTCGTCGCCATCGAACGACGCGCGCGTCATGAACGACCGTAAGCACGCGATCGGGACGTTCGCGATCGCCACGTCGTTCGTCGCCGCGATGCGCGCGGCGTTGACGTCGCGATTCGCCGCCGCCGCGAATGACGACGACGAGAACGCGCCGAGCCATTTGCGATGTGCGATCACGGGGGAGGTGTTTCGCGACCCCGTGGTGTTGATCGAGAGTGGACACACGTACGAACGCGCGGCGATCGCGCGATGGCTCGCGTCGAAGTTTCCAATGACCGACCCAACGACGAACGTGGAGGTGGTACACGGAGAGTACGTCCCGAACTGGGCGTTACGAGCGAGCGTAGATGAGTGGGCGCGCGCGAACGGACGGGCGACGTTGGAACCGCCGGAGACGGTGTCGCGATGTACGAAGGATGGGAAGGCGATCGCGAGGAATTGGTCATCAGGGGCGGGGGCGCTGACGAGGCAGTACGTGGAGGCGTTACATCGGTCGCATCCGAGACACGCGGCGGCGCTGATTTTTTTACTGACGTTTACGGTGGCCACGGCGACGGCGATGACGTTCACGGTGATGCACACGATGGTGCAAGTTATTAGATTCGCAATGACCTCGCGCGCGGTGAGGTTCGTGATGGGTGACGAGCGCATCGCAACGGTGCAATCGCTCGCGTGGTGGGGGGGGGTCGGCGCGTTCTTGTGGCTGGCGAATACGCCCGAGGCGGCGGCGGCGCGACGCGACGGCGCTCGACTCGGGCAGGGCGACGATATCGTCGGTAGAAATTTCATGCGCCGTGCTGGCGCGCGTTGAAAAACGTCCAAGCGTCATCGCGACGCCCCCGTCGCGTCGTCGCCTAGTCTTGTATTTTGTAAACATCATCTGTAACGTACCGTTCGCGCGCGCGACGAAAGAAACGCTCTATAAATTACACATTGACGCTGTACAAATTCAACTAATTTTTAACTCGGAAGAAGGCGTGATTCATGCATGCTTTCATTCACTCATGAGAAAATCGACGTACTTCTGCACCGCGCGCGCATCCATCGGCACGGTGTGTCCGCCTTGAAACTCAAAAATTTCCGCGCCGGCGCCGAACGCGCGAGCGACGTCGCGCGCTTGTTCGGGTGGATTGATATCGTCGAACGCCCCGATGACGTGTAAACTCTTCACCCCAGCCCCACCTTTCGCGCGCATTCGTTCAAACTTCGATCGTTGCGACGAAGGAAACCCCGCGCCGACGATGATGCACTTCTCCGTCACCGCTCGTTCGTCTTCGCAGCACAGCAACGCGGCGAGCATCGCGCCTTGGGAAAAACCAAACACGCACTCGAACGGGCCAAGATTTTTGATCGCCTCGATGGAGTGTTCGACCCCGGGTAATTCCCTCGCGCTGTGCGACCGTTCGTTTTCGCGCAACTCCCACCACGCCCACCCGCGATCGCTCGCGAACGCGCCCTCCGCGAACGTCCACGCGTACGCGCTCGACGTCTCGAGCGCGACGCGTTCGAGCGCGCGCTCGAACGCGCGCGCGCTCGACCCTTTGCCGTGTAACGCCAAGATGCGCTTCGTCGCGCGATCGCGATCGTGCGTGATGCCCTTCACGTCCGTTGTCGTCGTCGTCGCATTCGTCGTCGTCAATCGCATCATCACGACGCGCGTTCGCGAATGACGACCGTGGTGGTGGTGACGACGCGCGCGTCACATCACGCGGCGTCATGGACGTCACGCACGACGTGGACGAAGCCCCGAACGCGAATGCGTTGAAAGCGATCGGCGTCGATCGCGAAACGTTTCTCGCGCCCGGACCGAAACCAAGGGAAGCGCACGAGTTCGCGCGAGGCGTCGCCGCGCCGTCGTACGGCGACGACGACGACGGAGGACGATTCGAACTCATCGTGCGCGTGAGCGATCCTCATCGCGTGGGCGAAGGGTTGAGTAAACACATTGAATATAAAGTGACGTATTGGACGACGAACGAGGCGTACGGGAAAAACGCGGGGTGCGTCACGCGAAGGTTTAGCGATTTCGAATGGTTGTGGAAACAATTGAGCGCGAACGCGGATGGCGCGATCGTACCGCTGACGCCATCAAAGACGCTGATGCATATGGATGATCCGTCGTCGAGAGGGATAGAGAAGAGAAGGTATGGATTGGCGATGTTCATGGCGCGAGTGAGCGCGCATCCTTTGATGCGAAAGTCTGCCGACGTGAGGGCGTTTTTGGAAGATTCGAACACGGCGAGCTGGAGCTCGCGAGCGCCTTGGTACGAACGCGGGGTGTTGAGCGATAGTGTGTCGTCGCTGACGATGTGGCTGTCGACGATTAACACGTCGGACGTGACATCTTCGTTATCGTCGTCGATGGCGAGCGATTCGTTGCGGGAGAAACCGCAGCACACCGACATGGTGGATTACGTTTCGACGCTGAAGATGCGTTTGGAAAAGCTTATTTCGGCCGCCACGGCGCTGCAAAAGCACGGGTTACACACCGTGGGCGTTTATCAAGAGTTTTGCGCGTGCTTGGAGCTGCTGGCGGGACAGGAAGACAAGGCGCTGAAAGTTTTCGCGCCGACGGCGAGAGGAGTGTGGTGGGACAAAACCCGCGCGCTGTTCTCCGCGATGACGCCGCCGCAACTCGACGCGAGCGAAGCCATGCGGGTTGAATTTGTAGAGCCCCTAGAGGAAGTTCTTTCTCTATGCGGAGCGCTCATGGCAGCCTTCGACGCGCGCAAACGCGTGGTGGATCATTACAATCGAGTGACGTCGCAAATCGAAAGAATCGAGACAAAGCTGTCAACCATGGGCGTTCCAGAACCCGGTCCGAAACGCGAGGAAAAGCAAAAGATCGAGCTTGCGGCGAGCGATTTACGAATCGAACGCACGCAAACGCACGAGCGCTACGAGCGGTGCTGTGCGAACATGGAGCACGAGCTGTTGTGGTTCCACACGGAAGTCGCAACCTCGCTCGGTTTAGCGTTAAAGAAGCTAGTCGCCGCGAGCGGTAAAGCCGCCGGTCAACTCTCTCGAGTGCAGGACGAACACTTCGCTGATTTGAAAGCGCTCATGGCGAATAGACCTGCGGCGCTATCCAGTCAGTGACCACCCTAAAGTCGTCGTCGCCGCCGCGCGGTTTCGATGTCGCTCGCCGCCCCCGAGCCGCGCTCGACGAATCCTCGTCGACGTCGACGTCGCGCTCCTCCACCACCACCGCGATCGCATCCATGGGTTGTACAATAGAACGTGTGATTAATATTCCTCCCGTCGTGCGTTCGTTCGCTCGCGACCGCGTGTCGTCATCGTTTTCCCTCTCCGTCGCGCTCGTTCGCTCTGTTTCCCATACCCCGCGCACTTATTACCCACCACTCGCCGCCGCCGCCACAATTCGTCGTGCCTTTTGGCTTTTCACGTCGAACCGATCGATCAAAGCCACGACTTTTCGAGCGCTCGTCGTCGAGCGTCACACGCATTCGCATTCGCATTCGCATTCCCATCGGCGTCGGCGTCGATGGAAATCGATTACGGCGTGTCGCGCTCGCGCTCGTCGTCGTGCGCGGACGCCACGAAGATCGCATCGTTCGTCACTCTGTGCGTGTTCACGTTCATCGCGTTCGTTTTAGGGGCGTACAGCGCGAGCGCGGTGCGAGCGGTGAAGAAAACGATCGATGACAACCCATCGCTGACGCTGAACGCGAGGAAAAAAGGGAAACAATCGGTGTCGCTGTATCGCGGCGAAGGGAGCTGGCACGATCAAAAACCGCTCGCGAAAGCGACGAGCGACTTGCAAGCGGTGACGGGATTGCATGGGATCATCTACTTGTTCGGAGGATTCAATGAAGATAACGTGACGTTGAATACGATCACGGCGTACGATGTCGTTCGACAAACGTATACGGCGAAGACGAATTTGACGTCGCCGCGGTCGCAATTCGGCGCCGGAGCGTTCACCGACGCGACTTCGGGCGCGGTGACGAAAATCATCGTCGCCGGGGGACTCTCCGACGTCACGGCCTATCCTGTTCCAGCGCTTCTCACGAGCGAAATTTATACGATCGCTTCGAATTCCGTCGCAGCGGGTCCTAATCTGAGCGAGCAGCACCTGGATGGGTGCATGGCGAGCACCGGCGACGCCGTGTACATGATCGGTGGTTGGAAAGACAACTACGGCACGCCTTCGAAGACGGTTGAAAAACTCACGCGCAGTGGTTCGAGTTGGACCACGGTGGCGAGCCTTCCTGAAGCGCGCGGCGATTGTTCAGCGGCGGCGTTGGATGGTAAAATTTACGTCGTCGCCGGTTACTATTCGCCAGAGTGGGACGCATCTAAGGGTTTCAAGAATACGGCCTTCATGTACGATCCCGCGAAAGATGTCTGGACTACGGTTGCACCACTTTCATACGCCCGCGGCGATCTTCAGCTCGTCGCCACTGATAATAGTATCGTCGCGATCGGAGGCGAAACTTACTTCTCAAGAAACGGCGGCCACGCCGACAAAATCGCCACGCATTACGTCGAGGAGTATCTCCCGGATCAAGATGCTTGGGAAAGCCGGGCTTTACTCGGCACCGGTCGTTTCCGGTTCGCCGCCACTTCATCGCACTGGGGAATTCACGTCTTTGGTGGTTCTGAGGTTTGCGCTGAGCCGGCCAACAGTGACGATTTCACGTCGTGCTACACGTACCAGACCGACAGCCACGAAGTCTACTTTGAGCTGGAACATCCTGATATCTGGGTTAACTACAATTAAACTCATTTCTTCTTCGTAACCCCGGTCGTGACGGGCGTCAAAACATTTCGAACATAATTTAGAGAGTTACATTAGCGCAATGATAGCTTGGGACTTTTTTGGGCGAGCGCTCTGCGCTTGCTGGTTGTTTTGCCCTAGAATAGACAACAACCTGGTTCGACATGTCTCGTTTTGCTATACTACTTCTTATTTACAATACCGGTGCTGTACTGCGCTAATCTAAAGTCTAATACTCTGAATACACTTGATAGGCCAACGCTCCCAAAGTGAACGACGACGTTGTGCTATCGCCCACTGAGCCTCGAACGGTACCCAGACCCATGCTATATGTGCCGGCGGCGAGCGCCGGCGCCACGCACATGATCCCAGCATCTGCCGTTATATCCGTGTTCACCAACGGGCTCCAACCGTTGACTACTATCGTGCCAAATCTACACGAAGTCATCGATGTAGCCGACACGTCGGCGGAGAGCGTAAATACGACGCGAGTGCCTCCGTAAATCGGGCCAAGGTGCGGCACGATGGAATACTGGGAAACAAGCGTTTTCGCCATGAAAGAATATTTTGGTCCAGATGCAATCGATGCCTCGCTGCTCCCGGCGACGATGATTTGTGCGGATGACGTCGTCGTCCCGATGTACGGTGTTTCGCACGCGATGAGCGCCGACGACACAAACACTCCCATCGCCGACCCGCTCGTGTCGACACCGAACGAGCATCTCGGCACCCAGCCGTCGCCCGCACGAATCGACTCGTGTAAGTTCAAACCACTGACCCACGTGAGAGCGCCGCCTTCCGCGGGTCCGCGCGCCGGCGCCGTAGACGCCGACGTCGGAGTCGCGACAACTTTCATCGCCACGTCGCTGTCGTAAGCTCCCGAACGTGGCAGAGCCGCGCCCTCGTAGCTCATCATCACGGCAACGAACCCCGTGGGGAGCTGATTGACATGCACGCACACGTTATTCGTGCTCGTCGCGGTCTCCCCGACGCCTTGTGAGACGCATTTCAACGTGATGGACATGGTCGGCGAAGGATCGGCGATCCACCGGTACGTCGTCGCCGTCGTCGTGCTCTCGTATCGCTCCAACGCCCCATAGTAATCCTGTCCGACGGCGATGGTCGTCCCATAACTCGCCGCCCCCGAATTTGTCGAAGGCACGCCAGCGACCCACATCGGCGTCGATGACGCCGCCGCCATCGCTGGCGATATCACCGTGATAGTATACGCATTACTCGCCAACGCCGCCACGGTGATCGTACCAAATCGCACGTACGGCGCACCATCGTCGGTGAACATCACTCCAAGCTTGCCAACAACCGTAGCGTCAATCGCGATCCCGCCTTGAACGGTGACACGCGAGTAATCCGCGCTCGTGATCACTAATGACGCGAAATCCACGCGTTCGACGAGCGCCACGCGATTTTCACCTACGGCGTACATCGACGCCTCCTCCGTCGACGACGACGGATCCGCGAACGCGGGGACTTCGCACACCACGAGCGCGCTCGAGACATAAATCCCCATTCCCCCGTACGATGCCTCGAATCCGCTCGATGCTCCGCGCCATTCGCATTCGCGCTCCGCCCCGACGACGTTCGCTCGTCCATCCAAAGGTAACAAGTTCCTCCCCGACAACCTCACCACGTCCCCTCGCGTCGCCACGTTCGGCGACGCCCGAGTGATCATCCCTTTAATCTCTCGCACAAAATTCAACACGCTGGACATCCCGAGCTCGTGGAACACCACCGTATCGACGCCTCCGTTCGAGCTCAATCCGAGGGCGACGAAACCTTCCAGCGTCGTCGGCGCCGCGCACCGCACCCCGTTCGTCCCCGAGATCACGCTCGCATCCGTCATCGCCCCGATGTCGTTCCCGAACACGCACTTCAATTGCCCCGATTGCGACGCCGCCGCGCTCGAGCCTGGGGCGAAATTCAACCCATAGACGTCCACGAGCGCGCCGCGCGTCGCGCTCGTCGCGCTCGGCGTCGCGCACGCCACGAGTCCTATATCGCGCGCGTGCGTGTACGCTCCCACTTTGCGCGCATGGGGGATGAATGCCAAGACAATCGCGAATAAAATGCGCGTCGGAAAACCCATTCGCGCGCGCGATCGCCCTCGCGGTCGCGCCCATACATTCGTTTTCATTCGCCAAGTCACTCCGCGGCTCAACGGTGAGAAACGATCGATCGATCGAACGATCGATCGACGTCAACGCGCGAAGGCGAAGGGCGAACGAACGACGTTCGGAGTTATGGACGAATGATGACGCATGAAGAATCCATCGATCGCGAGCTCGCCCACGGGCGAAAGCGTCTCGTTGTGAAGAAAGAATACTAGAATCCTACGAGGCTACCGGAGACGCGCGCGTCCACCGAGCTCGAGCGAATAATGCCAATTCCCTGCCCTGCCCTGAAGACGCGCGAACGTCGCGTCGCGCGACGAATTTTTGGCGCGTACAAAATATCACGCAAAGGCGTGATATTTCGTACATCCCGACACGAAAGGCGTAAAATTCCTCACGCGAACGCCGTGACGGTCGAAATCCACGTCGCCGGCGACGCCGACGATGGGGCGCTCGCGCGCGTTCGCTTCGGCGCGCGCTCGCGCGAGCGCGCTCGTCCCCGGTCTCAACCCCGTCGCCGTCCATACCTCCTCCTTCCCTCGCGTCGTCGCGCTCGCGCACGCGTCGCGGTTGAATATATCGTGGTCTTTATGCACCCGTTCGACGAACCGTCGAGTTCGTCGCGCGCGCGCGCGCGTCCCCGGCTCGTTTTTCTCCACTCGCGTCCCGAGCGCGTATTCGTACCCGCGCTCTTCGTGTTCGTGTCGTTTATTCTCTTTCTCTCGTCGTTTGTCGCATTCTCGTGTCGTCGACATCACCGTCGTCGTTCGATTCGTCGTCCAATGTCCATCGGCATTTGAATTCTCCTTCGCGTGGGCGTTTGAATTCCAACGCCCCCCATTCGTCTCCCCGTCGTCGTCACACGCGTCGTCGTCGTTCGTCCAATCGCACGCGCGTTCGTACACGTCCCCGGTGAATAAATCATTCATCCCGTTCGTCGTCATCGCGTCGCGTCGTCCAACGACCACGCCCGCCGTCGACGCGCGCTCGACGTCGTGCGTGAACGTCAGTGTCCAAGTGTCTGTGTCCCAATACGATCGAGACGTGACCGAACCCGTACGTCGACGTCGATCGGTCGATCGGTCGATGTCGCCACGCGTCGCGATCGCGATCGACGACCGCGAGCGAACACGCGTCGGGCGTTCGTCGACAGTCGGTCGTCGACAGGCGTTCTGAGTTCGCATTCGTCGATCGATCGCGATCGATCGACGTCGAGCGTCGTTCCGAGCGCGCGCGCGTCGAGGGACGTCGTCGAGCGACGAACGGGCATGCGTCACGCGTCGAACGACGGACTGTCGACGACTCTCTCTCGACTGTCGACGAACGAACGAACGAACGAACGAACGAACGACGACGAAGGACGACGACGGACGAACGAGGACGGTGGATGTCGAC
>Ga0222712_10004408_pt1 | contig 14725 bp, 13 predicted proteins | sample C33_657DmetaG_FD_165043 | JGI IMG/M metagenome (GOLD analysis project Ga0222712, IMG submission 165043) | Estuarine water microbial communities from San Francisco Bay, California, United States - C33_657D | ecosystem: Environmental > Aquatic > Marine > Unclassified | place: USA: California... | reverse complement strand
CAGCACTTCCAGGCTCAGAAGAAGAACGTCATGCCATGCAAAGCGGTAATCAAGTGACTGAGGTCTATCCACTTACCCTCTTTGCTGTGGCGGGAATGATGTTATTCCCGGTTTCAAGTGATCTCATCACATTGTTTGTAGCACTCGAAGTACTTTCATTGCCTCTGTATTTAATGGCAGGCCTTTCTCGCCGCCGCCGATTAGCCTCACAGGAAGCAGCACTTAAGTACTTCCTACTTGGTGCTTTTTCATCAGCATTCTTCTTATTTGGCGCTGCTTTCCTCTATGGATACTCATCATCAATTACCTTTACCGGAATTCGCAGCGCGGTTGTCGGAGGCAGCGGAAACGATGTCTTCCTACTCATTGGAATCGCATTTCTATCTGTTGGTCTGCTCTTTAAAGTGGGAGCAGTTCCATTTCATGCCTGGTCTCCCGATGTTTACCAAGGCGCACCAACACCAGTAACTGCATTTATGGCAGCTGCAACAAAGGTTGCAGCCTTTGGCGCAATGCTTCGCATTTACTACACCGTCTTTGCAAATGCCCAATGGTCATGGTCACCAATGCTGACAATCATCGCGATTATCACCATGGTCTTTGGTTCACTAGTTGCCATCGCACAGCGCGATGTGAAGCGCATGTTGGCTTACTCTTCTATTGCCCATGCCGGCTTCTTGCTAACTGGCGTAATTGCCTTGAATAAGGCTGGCCTTGAGGCATCATTGTTCTATCTCTTTGCCTATGGAATTACAACTGTTGGCGCATTTGCCATCGTGACTTTGGTTCGCGACTCTGCAGGTGAAGTTACAGATCTCAACCGTTGGAAAGGTTTAGGAAAGCGCTCTCCTTGGGTTGCAATAGCTTTTGCTACATTCTTACTCTCCTTTGCTGGAATTCCTCTTACTAGCGGATTTATTGGAAAATTCTCAATCTTCTCTGCAGCATATGAAAGTGGCGCAACGAGTGTTGTTATCGCTGGTGTCCTCTCTAGCGCTGTTGCAGCCTTCTTCTATATCCGAGTTATTGTTTTGATGTTCTTCACTGATCCAGTCGAAGATGGAACTAGTGTTGAAATCCCATCATCACTTACTTCAATTACGGTTATTTTCTCGATGATTGTGACAATTGCCTTGGGCGTATTCCCAGCGCCAATTCTTGACTTCATCTCAAACCTCGCAACCTTCATTCGCTAATGTCATCATTTGGCATTCCCAATATCGCTCCAGAGTTGGAAACAACTCTCATTCGACAGATGGCCGAAGTTGAAAGTCTGCTTCTGAGTCATACGCGTAGTGAGTATCCATTTGTTGATGAGACTGCACACCACCTTGTTGCAGCTGGCGGCAAGCGTTTGCGCCCACTGTTGACTTTATTAACAGCCCAGTTTGGTGATTCCACCCGCCAAGGAGTTATTGCTGCAGCAGTTGCCTGCGAAATTACACACCTTGCAACCCTTTATCACGATGATGTTATGGATGATGCACCACTTCGTCGCGGCGTGGAAAGTGCCAATATGCGGTGGGGAAATACCATTGCGATTTTGACTGGAGATTTTCTCTTTGCAAAGTCCTCTGATTTATTAGCCGATCTTGGCCCAGAAGCAGTGCGCTTACAAGCCCGCACATTCGAGCGTTTAGTTATTGGCCAAATCATGGAAACCCAGGGACCAAACCCAGGACAAGATCCACTTGAGCATTACCTAAAAGTTGTGGCAGATAAAACTGGTTCTTTAATTGCAGCTTCAGCTAGATATGGTGGAATGATTTCCGGAGCACCTGGAGAAATCACAGAGACAGTAACAAAATTTGGAGAAAAGATTGGAGTTGTATTCCAGTTAGCCGATGATGTAATCGATATCGCTAGTGAATCAAATCAATCAGGTAAGACGCCAGGCACAGATTTACGAGAAGGCGTCCCAACACTTGTGACTCTCAATGTTATGAAATCAACTGATTCATCTGATCGTGAATTACAACAGCTTTTATCTGCCCCTATTGAAGATGAAGAGACTGTGCAGCAAGTATTAAGTTCTTTGCGCAGCCATAAAGCACTGAGTGAATCACGTGAACAGCTCTTTCAGATTGCAAAAGAGGCTAGAACCGCTCTTGGCCCACTACCTATCTGTGATGCAACAGGTGCACTAATGTCACTGTGTGACGCCGTTATCGACCGTTCTGCTTGATCGCACTAAATCTGTTCCTAAAGTGATCAGCGCAATCCAGATAATTAGAAAACCTGCCCAACGCGCAGGTGGCATGTCTTCATGAAGCACCCACACACCAATAGAGAACTGCAGAGTGGGTGTGATGTATTGCAAAAGTCCAATAGTTGATAACGGTAGGCGAGTAGTTGAACCGTTAAACAGGAGCAGCGGAATAGCAGTCACAGCACCAGCACTAATAAGCAGAATTGTCAGGCCCAGGCTGCTACCAAACTGTCCTGTGCCCTGATTGCCTAAGTAGATGAGGTATGCAGCGTAAGGAATGAAAGAGATTCCTGTCTCAATAGCTAAACCTTCAAGTGCCCCGAGACCCAACTGCTTCTTGATAAGTCCATAACTACCCCATGAAATTGCTAGCGCAAGTGCAATCCACGGCAAGCGGCCGTAGTCGATAGTGAGAACTAAAACTCCAAAGGATGCAATACCAACTGCTACCCATTGCAATCGGCGCATCTTCTCTTTTAACAACAAGACACCAAAAGCAATAATGATTAAAGGGTTGATGTAATAACCAAGGGATGCCTCAACAACATGGCCATTATTTGTTGCCCAGATATAGACAAGCCAGTTAACAGAGATAAGAAATGAGGCAGCAAAGAGCTTGAGCGCAACTTGGGGGCGCTTGAGAGTTGTGAGAGTAGATTTAAGTGCTTTTGTTATGCCCAAGATGATGATGCAGAAAACCAAAGTCCACACTGCGCGGTGGGAGACAATCTCTAGCGCATCGGCTGGTTCAAGCAGCGGCCAATACAGGGGAAATAAACCCCAGAGCCCGTATGCACTAAAGCCAAAAACTAGGCCTAACTTATTTTTACTCAATTATCTAAAGTTCGTAAATTGAACAGCGAAATCCCAGCCACCATCTTTGATGATGGCCATAGTTGCCTGAAGATCATCACGACTCTTTGAAGTTACGCGCAATTCATCACCCTGAATCTGAGTTTTAACAGACTTTGGGCCTTCATCACGAACAAGCTTTGCAATCTTTTTGGCGTTCTCTGTTGAGATACCTTCTTTTAAGGGCGCAGCGATTTTGTAGATTTTGCCGCTCAGTTGCGGGGCTCCTGCATCTAGGTGTTTGAGTGAAACTCCACGCTTAATCATCTTGTCTTTGACAACATCGAGTGCTGCCTTTGCACGCTCTTCAGTATCGGCTTCAATTAAAATCTTTTCACCCTCTAGTTCAATTTTTGAACCAGTATTTTTGAAATCAAAACGAGTATCAATTTCGCGAATAGCCTGATTAATAGCGTTATCGAGCTCCATACGGTCGATCTTGGAGGTTACGTCAAAGCTTGCATCTGATGCCATAGTCATGGTTCCTTCGCTGGCTTAAAAGCGCGGTTTGTGCGCCTACGAGGCTAAGGTATCCTTTCCCTTCGCACTATCCATAATTGCCGCAGTACTTGTTCGACCTTGGCGGGTTGCCCGAGCGGCCAATGGGAGGGGACTGTAAATCCCCCGGCTCTGCCTTCGAAGGTTCAAATCCTTCACCCGCCACCAGTAAGAGCTCATGTAAATGAGCGCAGTTGTTTAGCGCTACTTCGCGACAGATCGTGCGCGTGCAGCGCGTGATAAAAATAGGGCAAAGACAAGGGCTAACACGATTCCAGTATTGACGCCCATCTCCATTAAAGAGCGATTGAAATTCTCTGTTGTCTTTTCTTTCTCCATAGTAAGTGAGGCTCCGACTGTGAGGATATGTCGGACTGCTGCGATGACTCCAATAATCAAAAAGTTGTCTAACTGAAAGATTCCATCAGTAAATCTCACGATGACTGTGCGCATGATCTCTAGAATGATGACAACAAATAAGATGTCATTAATTGCTTGAATCATTCCTAGTGGGAAAAAGGGACGAGTTTCAATGAGGCGTAGCAAGCTATAGCCGGCGGCCAATACCGAAATAAGAAAAAGTACAATTCCAAGAAAGCCGTGCAAGATATCTTCTAACTTATCGATAAAAGTTACGGGGATAAGTGACTCATCACCTTTAAGTAAGCCTTTGACTGACTTGTACTTCATGGTCTGCGCCCTCCGTTGGAATATTTAAGGGTAAGTCCAGGGCAGAAATCGCGCAATTTGTAGTGCCCAATTGACGTGAAGTTCATAGGCCAGATGTGGCCAGCCCGTGTGAGCGTGGCTCAATCGTGCAAATAACCTGCATGTGGACATCTGAATTTAGGTGAATTTGCCTTCTTCCGTATCCACCTACTTTGAGGAGTAATCGTGAAGAAACGTTTTGGAATTATTATTGAAGCGAGCTTTGATTTGGTCGGCCAACAGCAACCCACTTACGAAGATTTTCAGATGAAAATAACTCAGCAATTACCATTTCAACTGCCCCACCAAGTCCAGATTCAATAGGGAAATCAGTAATTCGAATCTGCAAATCCCTCGTTGCAAGTGGAAGTGAGCGACTCAGTACTGTCTCGCGAATTGAGGCGAGTAACTTATCTCCGGCAGCCGAAACGCTGCCTCCGATGACAATAAGTGATGGATTATGAAAGTTAACAAGAGTTGCAAGAACACTTCCTAAGTCGGCACCTACCTTTACGACTCTCTCAAGGCACCACCTATCCCCATTATTTGAACCTTCAATAACATCTTGTACTTCAATGCGACGCTTCGCCTTTTTTCGAATTGCCAGGTGAGTACTTTGATTATTATTTGCAGCGACTTCAGCGTCTCGAATCAAAGCTAATCCACCCGATACAGCCTCCAAACATCCCAAATTTCCACAGCGACATTGCGCCTTGTCATTGGAGGGAAGAGCGATATGACCTATATCCCCCGCACATCCTTGTGCGCCTCGATGTAGTTGGCCGTGAGTCACGATTCCCGCTCCAATACCGCTACCGATCTTTACAAAAATAAGTTCATTTGTAATTGGATCATTACGTAGAGCATGCTCACCAAGTGCCATCAAATTAACATCGTTATCAACCCAAACCGGCACCTTATACTTTGTTGAAAAATGCTCGCGCAGGGGGAATTTATCCCACCCGGGCATAATCGGTGGCGAGACTGGTAATCCAGTGGCAAATTCAACAGGACCAGGGACTCCAATACCGATACCCCATAAATTCTTGATTTTTAAACTGCCTACTAGATCATCAAATGAATTTTCTACGAGAGCCAAGACCACATCAGGCCCATCGGATATCTGGACACTTGTAAATGTAGTTGCCAGTAAATTCCCATTGAGATCAGAAGCCGCGACATTAAATCCGGTCGCTCCTAATTCGGCGACGAGAATTGTTCCTGCATGGGAGTTGAAGTTAATGAGTCTGGGAGCTCTACCTCCGGTGGATTGACCTACTTCACCACTGTGAAGGAGATTTAGCTCAAGCGCCAAGTCGATGTACTTTGTCGCCAATGTGCGAGAAAGGCCTGTTGAGATGGCTATCTCAGGGCGGGTCACAGAGCGTGATTTACGCACAAAAGTGATTACCTGGGCCAAGCACTGAGCGGCATCAGCATCAAGATCGAATGTCGTTGAGGTAACTTGACGTGCCATAACCCCTCACCTTTGCTGTGTTTGGAAAACAGTATCACCGGAGTGCTCAGTCTTAGGTGAGGAAGTTTATAACATTTGTATAAACATTTACAACTTTGTCCAGAAAAGTATTGACTTATGTTTTTTTAGGCATAAGTTTGGCTCACGTTCACAGGAGGTAAGAAAATGAAACTTGGCTACCAAACCATTACTTGGGGTGGAGTTGTAGGTCAGGCACAAGGGGTCACAAGTATCAAAGATCTCTTTTACCAGACTTATGGATCCACCGCTAAAGCTTGTGAGGATATCGCTGCTGCTGGTTATTCGGGTATCGAAATCTTTGATGGCAATTTAGCGGAATATGCGAATGATCCGGACTCATTCAAGAGTTTACTATCAAAGCATAATCTCGAATTAGTCAGTGTTTACACAGGTGCCAATTTCATTTACAACGACATCCTTGTAGATGAATTCCATAAGATAAAGCAGGCTATTGCATTTGCTAAATCTATGGGTGCAATCAACTTAATTGTTGGTGGAGGTGCAAAACGTTCAACAGGCACTACGGAAGAAGATTTCCAGATGTTGGCAAAGGGTCTTGATCAAGTTACAGATCTTGCAGCAGCTGCAGGATTAACAGCTTGCTATCACCCGCACTTAACAACAATTGTTGAAACCACTGCCGAACTGGACAAAATAATGAGTCTCTCAAAGATTCATTTCTGTCCAGACACCGCTCACTTAACTGCGGGCGGCGTAGACGCTGCAGCAGCAATCCGCAAGTATGGAAATCGTGTACGCCACGTTCATCTTAAGGATTACACTGCAAATCCATTTGCCTTCTTGCCTCTTGGCGAAGGTGATATTGATTTTGCAGATATCTTCTCCGCACTAAAAGAAGTCAATTACGACGGTTGGCTTGTTGTAGAACTTGATGGGTATAGCGGTGATCCTAAAGATGCCGCGAATATCAGTATGAAGTTCATTAAAGAAAACCTGAAGTAAGTCTCACTAAAACTCTCACCGTACTCAACAGAAATCCCAAGGAGAAATTATGAAAGCTAGTATCAAGTCAAAGATTGTGTTAGCAGGTTTAACTGCAGCACTTCTTGGAGCATCAACATTGTCGGCAGTAGGAGCAGAATCAGCTGCCTCTGTGGCTCAAAAGGGCTTAGCAGCACTTGCTAAGGGCGTTTACTCAACTGGACCTAACGGCGAAAAGGCAGCTGCTGCAAGTTCACTTAAATTCACAGCAGCTGAACTCAAGAAACTAAAAGGAATGAATGCAACAGCAGCAATCTCGTTCCACTTAACATCTGACTGGACATCTGGTCAGCAAGCAGGTCTTACAAAGCGTTTTGGTGAACTAGGAATCAAAATTGTTGGCGTAACGCAAGCAGACTTTAAGGCAGATGTACAGGTTTCACAGATTCAAACACTAATGGCCAAGAAGCCAAATATTTTGGTTTCTATTCCAGTAGATGGTCAAGCAACTGCAGGAGCATATAAGGCTGCTGCTGCAGCTGGTGCAAAAATTGTTTTCATGGATAACACAGCAGCTGGATTAACAGTTGGTAAAGATTATGTTTCAGTAGTTTCTGCTGATAACTATGCAAACGGTGCCGCATCTGCATACCTTTTGGGTCGTGAACTGAACGGTAAGGGAACTATTGCCCTTATTTACCACGCTGCAGATTTCTGGGTAACAAAGCAACGATGGAATGGTTTCAAAGAAACTATCACTACGAAATTCCCTGGCATCAAGATTGTTGATGAGCAAGGAATTTCTGGACCAGACTTTGCAGGAGATGCACAAAAGGCTGCAACAGCGATTCTTACTAAGAATCCAAAGCTCAGTGCAATCTGGGCGGTTTGGGATACACCAGCTGAAGGTGTTCTAGCCGCACTTCGCGATGCAGGAAACACAACTACAAAGATTGCGACACAGGATCTTGGTGCAAACGTTGCGATCAATCTCGCAAAGAAGGGGCCAGTTATCGGTCTTGGAGCACAGCGTCCATTCGATGCTGGTGTGACTGAGGCGAACCTTGCCGCATACGCCCTTCTCGGCAAGAAGGCACCTGCCTACATTGCAATGCCTGCGCTAGCAGTTGACCACGCTGGAGTATTGAAGGCTTGGCAGACTGTTTATAGTGCACCAGCACCAGCTGATCTAAAGGCTTCTTTCAAGAAGTAATTGAACAAAGTCCCTAAGGGGGGGCACATTAGGAAATGCCACCTCGGGTTTAAAAACCCGAGGTGGCACTAAAACTCAAATTTAAGGAAGCTAAAATGAAAAAGTTAAATGTCGGTCTAATTGGCGCAGGCTTTATGGGCAAAGCGCACTCACTTGCATATATGGCCATGCCGATGTTTTTTTGGCCGGCACCAGCAATTCCAGTTCGTAAAACTATTGTTGACGTTAGCGATTCCATTGCTGCAGAGGCTGCACAGAGATTTGGTTTTGAAAAGAGTACCTCTGACTGGCGATCAGTCGTAGAAGATCCAGAAATTGACATTATTGATATTGCAACACCAAATCACTTGCATGCCGAGATCGCTATAGCAGCTGCTGCAGCTGGGAAACACATAATTAGCGAAAAGCCGCTTGCCAGAAGCGGCGAAGAAGCAAAAACTATGTATGACGCTGTTAAGAATGCTGGAATTGTTCATATGGTTGCATTTAATTATCGTCGAACTCCTGCAGTTGCACTTGCGAAAAAATATATCGATGAAGGTGCGATTGGCGATATCCTGAATTTTAGAGGGACATATCTTCAAGATTGGTCAGCTGACCCAGATGGACCACTTTCATGGAGATTTCAAAAGAGTATTGCGGGATCCGGTTCATTAGGAGACATTGGAACTCACGTCGTAGATATGGCACGTTTTCTTTGTGGTGAAATTACTCAAGTAAATACTCAGTTAAAAACATGGGTTAAGACTCGTCCTCTCCAAGCAGGAGGGGTCGATAAGCTAGGCGCAAGTACTAAAGATTCAACTGCACCCCGTGGCGAAGTTGATGTCGATGATGAAGTATTATCACTCTTGGAATTCCAAAATGGAGCAATCGGTTCATTGGAAGCTACTCGAAATGCGCACGGACGAAACAATTTCCTTACCTTTGAAATCCATGGAACCCTAGGATCTATCTATTTCAACTATGAGCGCCGAGATGAACTTCAAGTTGCCTTTGCATCTGATCAAGCCGACCGAAAAGGCTTCCGTACCGTGTATACCGGGCCGGCCCACCCATACGGAGAAGGCTTGTGGCCAATTCCAGCTCTCGGTATTGGTTATGGTGAAACTAAAATAATTGAAACCTATGATTTCGTGAAAGCAATCATGGAGGGCGGAGAAGTTAGCCCTAACTTTAAAGATGGATATCAAATCAATCTAATAGCCGATGCCATGGCAGCATCGTCACAATCTCGATCTTGGACTCCAGTCCTATTAGTTAAGTAATTTAGAAAAGGGGACTGACAATGTCTAGCAACTTTAATGTCGTGGAGATGAATGATATTTCTAAATCCTTCTTCGGCGTTAAAGTGCTCGACAGTGTCAGTTTTGCGGTAACTCCTGGAGAAATTCATGCCTTAGCAGGAGAAAATGGCGCAGGTAAGTCAACGCTGATGAAAATTCTTCAGGGTGTCTACACATTAGATTCTGGTGAAATTCAAGTTGCCGGTGAAAAGGCATCGATACATTCATTTCAAGATGCTCGTAAATATGGAATAGGCATGGTTTTCCAAGAGTTTTCGCTCGTCCCTGAACTATCTGTTGCCCAAAATATTTTCTTGGATCGTGAACATAAAAATAGATTCCACCTCTTTGATGAGAAAGAAACAATTAAACAATCAAAACTTGTCATGGAAGAGCTAGGTCTAGATATAGATGTAACTGCAAAAGTTTCAACTCTCGGCCGTGCATTTCAGCAATTAACCGAAATAGCAAAAGCAATTGCAGGGGATGCAAAGATTTTAATCTTGGATGAACCGACAGCATCCCTGGCCAAGGAAGAAGTAGATGCGCTTTTTAAAGTTTTAAAACAGTTGACCGCGCGTGGAGTTTCGATTGTGTATATAAGCCACCGGATGGATGAAATTTACAGAATATGCGATCGCATCACAATATTACGAGATGGAAAAAAGATCGCTGTTTCTGTGCTTTCTGAGATTTCTCCACAAGAAATTATTGCTCATATAACTGGGCGTAAAGATGTTGAAATGTTGTCTCACGAAGGCAAATCAGTCGTTCGATCATCTACTCCGATATTTGAAGCAAGTGGAATTCAAGTTGGTAGTCGAGTGAATAATGTTTCTTTTAAGCTTTATCCAGGCGAAATTCTCGGCTTGGCTGGCCTCATGGGTAGTGGGCGCACAGAACTCGTCAGAGCAATATTTGGATTAGACAAGAAAGATGGTGGAACACTAAAGATTGATGGACAGGATGTAGTAATTAAAAACCCGCGCGATGCAATCGCTCACGGATTTGCCCTAATTCCAGAGGATCGCCGCCGTCAAGGTCTAGTGATGGAGCATTCTGTGAAACAAAACATTTTGGCTGCAAATTTGTCCTCACTTTCACATCTGAATTTCCTCAGTTTTTCTAAGATAAATAATGTAGTTAAAGATTCAATCGAGAGTTTTGAAGTTAGGCCCCCTGAAGCAAATAGGGAGGTTCGCCTGCTCTCCGGAGGCAATCAGCAAAAAGTGGTTATTGCCAAATGGATGGCTACTAATCCAAAGATCGTTCTTATGGATGAGCCAACAGTTGGAGTTGATATTGGAACCAAAGTTGAAATTATGAAATTAGTTCGAGCCATTGCAGCGCAAGGGAAATCTGTGATTCTTATTTCTTCAGAACTACCCGAGCTGCTTGGAGTTTGTGATCGAATCCTCGTGATAAGAAAAGGCGAGATTGCAGAAGAGCTAGACCGTAAAGATGTCAGGGATGAAGATCATCTACAAATAATCGTTCAAGGGATAAAAGTATGATTCTAGCCAGCCTCAAGAAAATCGATATACGTGCGACTTTGATTTATTGGATGTTTGCGGCGATTTTCTTACTCTTCGCGTTGCTACTTCATGACGATGGATTTTTGCAATCAAATAACTTGCTCAATATTTTCCGCCAAACTGCGACAATCACGGTGATGGCTGTTGCGATGACTTTTGTTATTTCTGCCGCCGAGATAGATCTATCTATCGGTGGAGTAGCCGGTCTGGCTAGCGTGGTTGGAGCGATTATGTTGCGTGACCACGGCTTAATTCAAGGAATTCTTGGGGGACTTGCCATTGGGTTTGTGGTTGGGTCTCTTAATGGACTTTTAGTGGCACATGTTGGAATTCCTAGTTTCTTAGTAACGCTTGGTATGCAAGGTGTTGCTATCGGATTTGCAGCTTTAGTCACAAATTATTATCCAATCCCTATCTTGAATGACACCTTTAATGCAATTTTTGGCTCAGGAACGATTGGTTGGTTCCCAGGCTTATTACTGTGGAGTTTTACAGCAGTAATAGTTGGTTGGATTACTCTTACTAAAACTACATTTGGCCGACGCGTTCTTGCTACAGGTGGAAATCGTGATGCCGCAGAATTTAACGGTATAAATACCAAGAATGTAAAGTTCAAAGTCATGTTGATTTCATCCGTGGTCGCCTCAATTGCTGGGCTCTTGTACGCAGGACGTTTACAAACAGGTCGGTACGAATGGGGTGCAGGAGATGAACTCTCTGCCATCGCAGCTGTTATTTTAGGCGGCACAAGCTTGTTTGGTGGAAGTGGAAGAATCATTGGAACTTTTTTTGGCGCATTATTGGTTGGATTGATCAATAATGGGCTGATTCTTGCAGGTCTTCCAGTGAGCCAACAGCAAATTGTTCGAGGATTAATAATTATCCTTGCAGTTGCGTTAGCGAAAAAGAAATAATATGGCGACTACATTTTCACGGGAAGAAGTTACATTTACTCCACAACTAGTGATAAATGCTGGTGTAATTGGTTTTGGATTCATTGGCGAAGTACACGTTCGCGCGATTAGAGCTGCTGGTGGTTTAGTGACTGCCATCGCGGCGAAAACGATAGAAGAGGCTCAAGCGGCAGCGTTAAAAATGGGAATAGCAAAGGCACTTACCATCGAAGAGATGCTAAGTGACGACGATATCGACGTGATACACATATGTACTCCTAATATTTTCCATGCCGAATTGGCCGAGCAGGCAATCAAAGCGGGCAAACACGTCATTTGTGAAAAACCTTTGGCAACTTCGGTAGTAGAAGCCCAGCACCTGAATGATCTTGCACAATTAAATGAGGTCGTAGTTGCAGTTCCATTTGTCTACCGTTATCACCCATCAGTCCGGGAAGCTCGCTCAAGAGTTTCGCATTTGAAGGAGCCATTGAATTTACTTCACGGTTATTACTTACAAGATTGGCTTTCCCGTGAAACAACTGTTAATTGGCGCCTAGATTCGAGTATTGGAGGTCCTTCTCGTGCATTTGGCGATATCGGAGTTCACTGGTGTGATCTTCTTGAATTCGTAACGGGGCACCGAATCACGCACATCAACGCACAATTATTGAAAGTATTTCAAAACCGTGGTGACAAGATTGAAATAGATACCGAAGACGGTGTAACGATGATTTTTAGAACCGATAAGGGGGCACAGGGGTCATTAGTCCTGAGCCAGGTATCTGCCGGCCGAAAGAACAAATTGTGGTTTTCTTTTGAAAGCCCAAGTGAGAGTTTTGTCTTCGATCAGGAGGCGCCAGATTCGTTGTGGATCGGGGGACTTGCCTTCAATCAAATTGTTATGCGTGGAGTAGCCGAAGAGTCTGTAAGCGCCAAGTCCTATTCAATTCTTCCAGCAGGGCATCCGCAGGGTTATCAGGACTGCTTTAATTCCTTTGTGAGTGATACCTATCGGACAATTGGCGGAGCAGTTGTTGATGGCCTTCCGAATTTTGAGGATGGCCTGAGGGCTGCAAAATTAACTGAAGCGGTTTTAGCTTCTGCGAAATCAGGAAATTGGGTGGAGATTAAATGAAACTTGGTTTTCTAACAGCATGTTTACCAAAACTAACTTTGGAACAAATTGCTGATTTTGCAGTTCAAGAAGGTTTTCAATCCTTAGAGGTTGCCGCTTGGCCAGATTTGGGTGAAAGACCCTTCATTGCGACCCATATTGATGCAGAGTCTACCGATGTAGATTATTTGGCCTCCGTAAAAAGTATTTTTAGTAGCAGGAATTTAACTTTATCCTCACTAGCTTTCTATGATAACAATTTACATCCGGATCAAAACTCGCGCGATTCCGTAAATTCGCACTTATTAAAATGTATAGATACTGCTGCGGCTTTAGGGGTTGAAACAGTAGGTACATTTGTTGGGCGAGATTGGAATAAGCCAGTGCGTGAAAATCTGGCGATGGCTAAAGATGTTTTTGCACCACTGGTAAAGCATGCCGATTCTAAAGGCGTGAAAATAATAATTGAAAACTGCGTAATGGAGGGTTGGCATCCAGATGGCTATCCGGGCAACTTGGCGTACTCACCAGAACTTTGGGAATGGATGTTTAACCTTGGTTTGTATTTAAATTTTGATCCATCACACCTGGTGTGGATGGGTATCGATCCGATAGAAGCAGTTAAGCCGTATATAGATCGTATTCCTCATGCCCAAGCCAAAGACATTCAGGTAAATACATCTCAAAGAAATTTCTATGGATACCCCGGTAAATCTGTAATACGAGAAAATCCCTGGGATGTTGGCTGGTGGCGTTACAGAGTCCCAGGCCTAGGTGATGTTGATTGGTGCAGACTCATTGATGTTATGTATGAAGGGGGTTTTGACGGAACATTATCCGTTGAACACGAAGACCCGTTATGGGGCGGAACTGAAGAAAAGGTCAAAGTTGGTCTGCAAATAGCATACAAAACACTACGCCCACATATCGTGAATTGAGGTTATAAATGTCTAACCAGGAAATAATCATGTGTGCCCGCTTTCAGGCGAAAAAAGAGAAGCTAGAAATCTTGAAGGGGCGTCTTTTGGAAATGGTTGAATTAACTTCAAAAGAGGAGGGAAATCTTTTTTACGACTTGCATACAGATATTAACGATCCGACAATTTTCTATTTCTTGGAGGGTTGGAAGAACAGTGAAGCGCTTGCTTTTCACGATCAGACTCCATATGTAAGAGCCATCATTGCAGATGCGCCAGAACTGACAGTAGACGGTATCAAGGTTAACTTTATGACCAAAATTTCCTAATTTAAATTAATAAATTTCCATTTATGGTCGAACTACCACTTAATGATTTTATTGTTTTCCCGCAAAACTCCACTGGTATCACCTGGGTGAAGGAAGGCTTTAATGCTTGAGCAACCAAGCCTCCCGAGATAGCTAAAGAGGCTCAACTTAAGGCTGCCATGTGTCACATATCTGTCACACAAGTACCCTCAAAATGGCATAAGATGACCTAGCTAAACGGAACTCAGATGCTTAATTAGTTAATCATTTGAGCGTGTGAAGCAGTGGGGCCTATAGCTCAGTCGGTAGAGCAACGGACTGTAAATCCTCAAACCTTCGAAGGTTCAAATCCGCACGCCGAGCCACCGTTAAGCCGCCTTAATAAGGGCGGCTTTTTGCATATAACTCGCGTGTAGACATCTATTAATAGCCTTAATAGCATTCGCTTGTATCCATCCACTTTGAGGAGTAATCGTGAAGAAACGTTTTGGAATTTTCTCAGCTCTCGTAATTGCAGTAGCACTCACACTCACAGGATGCTCATCTTCAGACTCATCTACTTCTGAAGCAGCATCATGTGCAAAGGAAGATCTTGCAACAGTTACTGAGGGCAAGCTAACAATTGCAACAGGCGAGCCTGCCTATTACCCATGGATCATCGATGATGCGCCAGAGACCGGAAATGGCTTTGAAGGCGCAGTTGCATACGCAGTTGCAAAGCAACTTGGTTTTGATGCAGCAGATGTCGT